>OGWY01000520.1_pt1 | contig 32114 bp, 32 predicted proteins | sample 1576121 | NCBI WGS metagenome assembly OGWY01 (sample SAMEA3541543, study PRJEB24748) | human gut metagenome | biome: human gut; feature: human-associated habitat; material: faeces | place: China | collected 2012 | reverse complement strand
GCTGCTGCACGGAAAAAGCGTGCGGCGGCTCCTTTTTTGCCGACATTATCGAGCATTTTGGCAACGCAGATGCTGTGCCGCAGCTGCCGGAGCGGTGCTTAAGCCGTAAGGCGGGAATTATGCGGTGTTGCCTTAGCTTTTTGCGTATTTTGGGGATACTGTTTGGCGGTTTTGGGGCAGCTTGTGCATCATATTCTAGGGGGTATCTGAAAAGCCGAAAATTTAGAACATTTCTACAAACGCGGCTGGATTCCACGTTAAAAAATATCCCCCGGCTTTGCCGGGGTGTTCGTAAGACAGTTAATGTCAACAAGAATAGCTGCAAAGCAGCGCAAGGGACGCAGTCCCTTGTTCGGAACATAATGACGCAAAACAGTCCGGACATTCAGGTGTCCGGACTGTTCGGTCTCACGGAGCACACATACGGGGAGTACCTGTATAGAAGTGCGCCGTTGTACCGTTGTATCTGTTCGACAAATAGAAATTGATTTCATCAATGATATAGATTATTCTCCACATAAATCATCATCTTATTGTGCTGATAACAGTGCCCAACAACTGCAAGTATAGGTAATAAGCCTATAAGCCAAGGCTTATGAATTACAAACGGAATTATCAAGGCAGCAATCAAAATAAGTCCAATAATTACGAAAAGGGATATATGTTCTTTACGCCATTTCTTTTTGAAATAAGTCTTGCGCTCATCGAAAGAAAAAGCGCTTGATGCCGCTACTGCGATAATATTTTCGTCTGCCTTTTGTCGGAAGTCCTCATCTGGTATTTTTTCTCCTGCCAGCAAGTCGTTGATGCTGACATGAAACTCCTTGGCAAGCAGCCCAAACATTTCGATGTCTGGCATATAGTTTCCATTTTCCCAGCGAGAAATGGTTTTGTTCGTTACACCTAGTTTCTCGCCCAGTTTCTCTTGCGTGAGTCCTGCCTGTCGGCGAAGGAGTGCAATATACCTTCCGATTTTCATTTGATCCATTGTTCTGCACCTCCTCAGAGAGGATATCGCCTTTCCTGTGAGAAGTCTTCCTCACAAACAGCGAATTGAGGTAAATTCTGATTTGTAAATATGTTCGGCTTCATATTATCACATAACAGCACAGAACGCAAGCACGGCCACCGCAGATCAAACTACGGTAGCTGTTAACTGTGTTACGGACACCCGCCTTTTGCCGGGGGATATTTTTTTTGCTTTTTTGCGATGAAAATAGGGCCAGTTCTAACCGATTTTATCCAGTAGGCAAAAGCCGCTGCATATTTGCTGCAATGCCTTGCTTTCTTTTGGTATTGCAATATAGGTACGGCATTTTGTTAAACAGAGAATCTTTGTGGGACTTTTAATCGTTATACTTTTTTGCAAAAAACAGTCAGCCGGGTCTTGCCGCTGTAAGTGCAGCTGTACAGCACCAGCGGGTAGCCGCTGTTCTGCACAGCGTCCACATCATCGGGCTGCAAAATGCTGGTGAAGGTATAATCCCCTGCGCCCTGCACGGTAACGCTGTACTGGCCGTTCTGGGCGCCGTCCGGCATGGGAGCGTTATCCACTGCCTGCAGGCAGAGGGTATACGCCGCGTTGGGTTCCGGGTCAGCCCCAGCAGTGCGGATGCTGACCGGCAGTGTCACCGCCACGCCGCCCTGCGCAAATGCAGCGGTTGCCAGCAGCACCGCGCACAGGGCTGTGCCCAGCAGTGCGGCAACAAATTTTTGCATGCTTTTCATAACAGGTTCCTCCTTGGGGTCATTCAAGCTGCATTGCGGCCAGAACAACGGTTCTTGCATCCGTATAATCACTGGAACAGGTGGACATGCACAGCACCTTGGGGTTCTGCGCGGTGCGCAGGTCATCCATGGCGGCCTGGTCCACACACAGGGCATCGGCCTGTAAGCGGTCCAGCATGGCGGGCACATTGTCCGCCTGCCACTGCAGCGGCTGATAGATCAGATCATCCGATGCCGAAACCACAATGCAGGCAAACACACGCAGCGCATATCTGCCGCCCGGCACCAACAGGGTGCCGGTGTTGGTCTGCTGCAAAAAGTCCGCGCTGCGGTATTTGTCCAGATCACCAAACATCTGGCTGTTCTCCATATGGTGGCCGTACAGCAGGCTGAACACATCCGCAAAGGTGCTGCTGTTGCGGGAATCCAGAAAAATACTGCCCGCGAGGGCAAAATTGCCGTACACATCGGTATTGATGTAGCTCAAGTTGCTTTCCCCCTGCAAAACAGGGTAATCAATATTGGTGCCGTCCAGCGTCAGCCAGGCGCACACATCGGGGTTTACGGCAAGCAGCTCATCAAAGGTGGGGCCTTCGGCGGCGGTGGGGTCTGCCTGGGGTTTCAGGTGCAGCATACTGGCTTGAACGTCCCCGGCCGCGCGGTACACCTGGCTGTTATCCCACAGCGCATATACCGAGAACGCCCCGGCTGCGCACATGGTTAAGATAACCACCAGGCTGACGCAGAAATTGGCCGCCTTGAGCAGTACCTTTAATGTCTGCATTGCATCTACTCCAACTATGGTGTTACTAACACCTTAAGGCAGCGCCGTTTGGGGGCGGCTGCCGGAATTTTCAAAATAAGATGGGGCGCGGGGGGGGTGCAATTCCCCGCGCCCCTGGGGTTCAGGCGGTGCGTATCACCGCCCGGCTATGGGGATATGAAGAAAAAAGATAAATGGGAATGGCTTTGGAAATGGTGATGTTGCTTTGGTTGGGGTGGTAAGTAAGTGGTTTCAATGAACCTTCGGTAATCTTGGTTTTGGGGTTGTATTCCCGGATCACCCTGGCCAGCTCAATGCCCGGCAGGCCGCACAGGCAGGGATCCAGGAACGCATAATCCAGCTTGCGGTGCTCCTGCTCGTTCAGATAGGTCAGTACCTGCGTTACCTCGCAAAAAGCGGCAATTTTGGCGGAGGGATAAATGTCCTTGATTTCCTGCCGCAGATTGTACAGCGCATTTTCATCATTATCTACTGCCAAAATTTTACGGTCCGTGTTCACTTTTGTTGTACCTCATTGTTAAAAAATGTTGTTGGAGCGTTCGTCCATCTGGTTTTAAGTAAGTATACTCCATAATGTACAGCATTTGTGCAACAGCTGTACACCCACTGCAAAACGCTCAGAAATTATTTTGTTGTGGTTTTGTTGTCTGCCTGTCGCCAGTCTTATTGTAGGGCGGGTGCAGCGGTCTAATTTATCAAAATCTGGAAGCGAAGCACATTACTCTTCAACTTTTACCATCATGATAAAAACAAAAATTCACCCGCATGCTTTGCTGGTACACGGCTGGTCTCTGTTTTGGTTTATAAAAGCAAAGAAAATCACGGATATTCCGCAAACACAAGCAGGATTTAAGGCAAAGAGCCTTGGAATCCTTTGTGGATTCCAAGGCTTTTTAACGCATAATCCGGCTGTGTTTGTAGAAATAGAAGATATTTTCGACTTTTCAGATCCACCCTGGTCAAAAACACATAAATGCTCTCTATATAGCTTTCAGTGTTTTTATTTCACTGTTCGCTATATAGGGAGCATATCAGATCCCACGGAGATTTTATTCAAACCATTTTTCAACCGCTGGCCGCCAAAGGTTTCACCTGTAAATCATATTGAGGGGGTGTAAATCCATTTCCCCATATGGTATGATAATATCAAATTCTTTTACATCGAGATCCACCCGAGGGCATTTGCCACAGAACTTACCAGAATGATGGCAGCAAACACCGGGCAAAGGGTACGGATCATAAAATTGAAAACCTTTTTTCGGCGGAAAGGTTGACCATTCTGGGTCACCTCTTCCTCAATCTTTTCCACGCCGATCACGCTGGTCACCAGCAGGCAGATTGCAATGGCCGCAATGGGCATCATAACTGAGTTTGTCAGGAAGTCGAAAAAGTCAAGGAACTGCATCCCGATAACGGTCACGCCCGACAGCGGGCCATAGCTAAGCGCCGACAAGCTTCCAAGCAGCACCATAATAATCCCAATCACTGCCGCAGCCTTTTTGCGGCTCCATCCCAGTTCATCCTCAAAAGTCGATACTGCGCTTTCTGTCAATGCAATAGAGCTTGTCACCGCTGCAAACAGCACCAGCACAAAGAACAGCACGCCCACCAGCGAACCAAGTTCCATGCTTTCAAAAACTTTCGGGATCGTAATAAACATCAGTGCGGGACCGGCCTGCAGGGTGTCCGGGTCACCACCAGAGAACGAAAACACCGCCGGAATGATCATCAACCCGGCCATCATTGCAATCAGCGTATCAAAAATCTCAACGTTCTCGGTAGATCCCTCAATGGACACATCTTTTTTCATGTAAGAGCCGAATGTTACTAAAATACCCATTGCGATGGACAAAGAATAGAACATCTGGCCCATGGCTGTAACCACTGTCATCCATGAAAAATTGGCCGGATTCGGTACCAAAAAGTACTTCACTCCTTCCAGCGCACCGGGCCGTGTTACTGAATAAGCTGCAATAATTACTGATAACACCACCAGTACCGGCATCATCATCCGGGAAACACGTTCCACACCATTGCGGACACCGGCAAAAATGATGCCCAGTGTAAGCAGGGTAAAGAGCAGGAATACGATTTCCACCGAAGCGCCATTGGCGATGAAAGAGGAAAAATACCCATCCTGTGCCAGCTCACTGCCATGACCGGTAATATACCCCACCAAATACTTGATAACCCAACCGCCAATAACCGAATAATACGGCACAATCAAAATGGGAATTACCGCGTTGATCCATCCTCCAAATGCACGCCAGCGTCCCTTTCCAAAAGCTGCAAAGGCCCCAACCGGACTTTTCCGGGTCATCCGTCCCAGCGCTGTCTCTGCCATAATCATTGTATAGCCAAAGGTGACCGCCAGCAGAATGTAAATCAGCAGAAAAATTCCACCGCCATATTTTGCCGCCAGGTATGGGAACCGCCAGATATTGCCCAAGCCAACCGAGGCGCCGGCTGCCGACAGGACAAAGCCAAGTTTGCCGGAAAATGAGCTCCGGCCGCTGTGTTGTTTTTCCATTTATTTTTTCTCCTAACCATTTTCACACTATTATTTTCACACTATTATTTTAGTGTAACATAACCGCCAAAAAACTGCAATCTACGCCACAAACAATCGCTTTCATAGGGAGGGGCAAAGTCGTTGCTTTTATATCCCTATCTGCCATTCTATAAAAAAGCTTCCACCTTACGGCAGAAGCATTTCTTTGGTGGGCCATCCAGGGGCCCAACACCCACGGACTAATGAACAGTCCACTGGACTGTTCATTACCTCGCTCTCGCTCGGCCGTCCTTTCAAGTCCTGGATGGCCTTTTTATAAAAAAAAGCTTCCACCTTACGGCAGAAGCATTTCTTTGGTGGGCCATCCAGGACTTGAACCCGGGACCAAGCGGTTATGAGAAAGCATCGCTGGCAAAAATCTCGAAATTACCGTAAAATTTTGTTGGTATTCTACAAATAAGAGCAACTGATTTTAGGTAATGTGTAGTAATTTTCGCAGCGTTTCCCGACCAAAATACAGAGCCGTAGATAAATTGGTAGATGAGTTCGTAGATGGGTTTTGTAGCAAAGCAGGATTAAAAGTCACACACAGAAATTAGAGGTTATGGCCGTAAGGCTAATACCTGTGCAACAAACTCATCCTCAGTCTGCACAAAGTGATAGGGCGCGTATTCCCCATAGGCTTCGGGGCGGCTGATGGTCATAATCTCTACACCGGTATTTCCAAGGGCTTCATTCAGCGCCCATTTCAAATCGGCTAAATGTTTCCCATGTACGGTTTCAAATGCTATGCAGCCGTGGGCATAACGGTCTTTAGCAATAACGTAACACATTTGTTTACCCTTATTTTTGGCCCGGCGCAAGAAGATTCAGAACGTCAGGCGATTGCGACCAATTCACTAAGATTGGGATACTCGTCAATATGATTTCGCACATATGTACGGGTGAAGCCTGCAAACTTATGGCTTCTGTTCAGCATTCCACGCAGGGTTCTGTAATTTCTCTGGCTGGGATTTTGTTTGTAATTTGCAAGACAACGATATAATGTTGTCATAGTAGTCTGTAAAGCGTTTACCCGTGTTTGGCATTCAAGGATTCGGATTCCGGTGTTCTCTTTTTCAAAGCACTCAGTTAGTAACCCTGCTGTGCGGATAGCATCCTCAGTGGATTCGATTGCGGTCACGACTACATGACTGTCTACAAGTTCTTGCCGGATGGATGCTTCGGGGTCTTCTTTACAGCAGTCGATGATATGCTCCTCATATTTTTTCTGGTTCTTTACACTGTTGCAATGTGGACAAGAAAGAAACAGATTATTCCAATCAAACATCAAATCACGGTCTTTACCATGATGCGGCTTTAAATGTTCAATGTGGATGCTTTGCAATTTGTCAATTTCACAGAGATAGCACTTTCCGTTAAAGTCCTTGTTTAGCTGAAAAACAACATCTCGTTCTCTATAATTTTCGGTTCCCTTTTCCTTTTCAATCGCAAGCGATGCGGGAGCCGTTTTAGTACGATTTACTTTCACCATACTTATTACTCCCGGTTCATCAATTCCAACTTGAGGCGACTATATTCTTCCGAAAAATCAAGTGCCAAGTAATCGGGAACCTCATCCAAATAAGTCTCTAATTCCGATGCACGAGCAAAATCTTCATCCGTCAATGTGGCCTTTTGGACAATTCCCTTGTACTCGGTAAACTTCTGACGAAGTTCAGCTGATAACAAATCCGTATCGAAGTATCCTTCAACAACGCCCTCGTAAGGCAGGTCGGTTAAGCCATCTTTTACCAGAAGCTTCTTTTCCAAGTCATAGACGACTGCATTCGCGGTGGAGTTTAAGACGAACGGAGAATGTGTGGTTAAAATAAATTGAATATTTGGGAACAGCTGTGTCAAAATCGGAACGATTTTCTTTTGCAAATCAACATGGAGATGAGTTTCGATTTCGTCAATCAGCACAAGGCCCTCTAAATCATAGCGATGCTTAGATTCCATGCGCATAATCAAGTCGCCAATGATGTCAAAAACAGCAGCATAGCCCATTGACAGAGTGGTGAAATCAAACGGATCATGCCCTGCCTGACAAATGGTAAAGGCAAAGGTTTCGATGTCGAATTTCAGTTCAAGAGTATCATCGGAATAAATGGAGCGCAGAACATTTTGGAATCTGTCAAACCAAGCATGGATTTCGGCGGCGCGGGCTTCATTCCCGTTAGTTTTAGCAAAGGCTTCTGTTGTTTTTAGGTTGACAAGATATTTGACAAGCTGCTGGCTGGGATGGTCTTGGAGAGAGTAGACCTCCTGCAAATCAACTTTTTCAATATTTTTGGAAATCTGAACCTTGATTTCACGGTCGTCGCCGTAATAGGCGAGGATGTATTCGCCCTTTAGGTATTTCTCACGCAGGTCAGCATAGGATAAATATTCGGCAACAGTCCCATCAATCCAATGGTCTAGGAACTGAGTCCAGAACGCGATGTCCCTTTCAATGCCTTCTCGATTTTGCTTATCTTGTTCAGAGTTGTCTAATTCTTGGAGCCTTTTTTGGTTAAAGGTAACACTCTCTAAACAAGCTGCTTGTGAGTAGAAATTACTAGAAACCACATAAGTCAGAAAGTCAACAACACTTTTCAAAACGCTCGTTTTTCCGCTGCCATTTTTACCGGTCAAAACTAAATGCTTAGGCTGGCTGTTAGAAAGAGGTATCGTAATATCCTTTAAATGGCGAACATGGTTGATGCGAAGTTCTGTCATGAATGTCTTGTCCACAATAACCCCAACTTTCATTGCTATACTGGCATACACTAAGTATAAACGTTTTTCTGCGAAATAACAACATGAAATTTTGAAAGAAGCATTATCGTGAAATAGAGAGTCGGGGCACCCTATATTTATCCACCGATTACTATTAAAAGCGTGACAATTTGTCACGCTTTTAATAGTAGAAAACTATATCAAAGTAAATTCGACAACTCAATGTAGACTGACGGAAAATATTTGACAAGAGAGACCCCTATCTGCAATTTTACCCCGACAAGCTGTATCGAGCCATCTACGAAATTGAACTGTACGATGTTCTTGCGCAATGATGTTTTTTCGACCAATGAAAGTATACAGCCGATTTAATTCTAAGCGCTCACCTATGCGGGCGCTTTTTTATTACAGCGTAAAATTTCGCCGCTGGTAGGGTGATTTTGAGAGTGGAACACCAGTGGTGGCGGATAAAACGCTACCATTCTCGAAGAAAATTCCGGCGAGGGAGATAAGGTCTCCCCCACCGTTTATTATACATTCCCGAACAATTTTAAAAAGAAAGAAGGTATTTCCCATGAGCATCATTATCGGCATTGACCACGGCTATTACGCCATCAAAACAGCCCGCTGTTCATTTCCGGCTGGGCTGACAAGCTACGGAGAACACGAACCCTACACCCGCCAAGGACTCTTAGAGTTTGGCGGGTGCTTTTTTGTTTGTGGCTCCGGACGGCAGCCTATCCAGCGGGATAAGACCGTGAATGACAACTACTACCTGCTGACGCTGGCGGCGATTGCAAAAGAAATCCGGCAGCGCGGCTTGCCGCCCGAATGCTCGGTGCAAATCGCGGCGGGTCTGCCGCTGACCAGTTTCGGACGCGACAAACCCAAGTTCAGAGATTATCTACTGCGAAGCAAGCAACCTGTGAATTTCCGCTTCGAGGACGTGGAGTACAGCATTACGATTGAGGAAGTTGCCATCTTCCCCCAAGGCTACGCCGCCCTTATGACCGAAGTGGGGCTTTTGCAGGACGAACCGTCCATGCTCCTTATGGATCTCGGCGGCTGGACGGTAGACCTTATGCGCATCGACAACGCCATCCCTGCGGCTGACACCGCCCACAGCTTGGAACTCGGCATGATCCGCTGCGTGGATGATATTCGGGAACAGGTGCGGCGCGAAACCGGGCTGTCCCTCACGGATGCCCAAATCGAAAATATGCTGGCGGGTCAGCCATGCACGGTCAGCGATACGGTGCGCGACATTGTGAACAAACAAGGTCGCAAGTACACAGAGCATCTCCTGTCTGCCACGATGGAAGCGGGATTCGATTTGCACGCCATCCCCGCCGTGTTGCTGGGCGGCGGCGCATCGGTGGTGAGTCGCCACCTCAGCCCCAAAGACGCGCTTTGTAAGACGATTTTTCTGCTGGACGACAAGGTGAACGCTGTCGGGTTCGAGCGTGCATTGGCCGCCGTGTCGCGCCGTAAAGGCGAGGCATGAAACGACCGCAGTACGTTTTCCGTCCGAACCTTAGCGACCCGCAGCACCGCCGCGCATGGGCGTTGCTGCAGCAAGTGCCGTCAGCCAAACGCAAAGAGTTTCTGGTACAAGCCATCCTTGCGGCAGAACAAACGGATAGGCTGGAAGAAAGCATTCGCAAGGTGGTGCGCGAGGAACTACAGGTAGTCACTTTGACGGGGGCAATTCCTCGCACCCTAGCAACAGATATAATTCCGCCTTCCGCAATCAATTTTTTAGCTTCACTTTAAGGTGGTGATTACCATGTGGTAATAAACATAAAATCATAAATTGTTGGTTATGGGCATAATTGCCGAGTTATGCATCTCATTATCGTTGGTTCTCGTGAATAGCTTTGTCATCGCACTTGTGATATGCTTGCTTTGCAATCAAAAAACAACTTATCAATGACAAAAAGCGGTTGCAAATTCAGCTTAAGAACAGGAGAATGTAAAATGAACGAATGTATGCTTGATCGTCAGACGGCGGGTTGCGTTGTAGAAAAAATTGTCCTGCCACAAATTGTCAGCATCAAACAGGCAAGTGAAATCATGAAGCTTCCGCCTTACTATCTTCGCCGAGTATGTCGTGAAAATCCGGACATCGCATTCCAGTCCGGGGTGAAGTGGTACATCAATCTTGGAAAACTGGCCGCTTACTATAACAACAAACTAGGTGCATAAAAGGAGAAAGCTGAAATGAGCAAATTGACCGTCACCATTCCGGACGACCTGCATCAGCAAATCAGAGATGAACTGGAACGACAGGGCATCACCACATCGCAATTCATCGAGCAAGCCATAACCACATTTTTTGAGAAACCGAAGGGAGTCAGCAACATGGCAACACGCACGTTAGCATTTCAGGTATCCGAGGAACTTCTCCAGCGCATCAAAACCTTTCTTGCAAGGTACGAGCAAATCTATCACCGCAAACTGAGCCAGAAAGAGTTTCTGGTACATCTCATTGAAAGAGAATTGGATGAAGCGGAAAAGGACTACGAAAGAATTACGACCGAGCAAGCTGCGGAGGAAAACGCTGATGTCGACTCCGGCGAACCAGATGACACCGAAATGGAGGTAGATGCACAATACTGAAAATCACATACTTAACCAGCAAGGGCAGCCAACATAGGCTGTCTCTTTTTTCGTTATCGAATCGGTGATTCGATTTATAGATATGTTCTCCGGCATCGGCGGTTTCCGCGAAGGACTGACCCGTGCCGGAGGATTTGAATGCGTAGGACACTGCGAAATCGACAAATACGCCAACCGCAGTTACAACGCCCTGTTTGACACGAAGGGAGAGTGGTTCATTGAAGATGCCCGAAAAGCCGATCCCAGCACCATGCCCGACTTCCAGCTGCTCTGCGGCGGATTTCCTTGCCAGACTTTCAGCATTGCAGGCTCCCGAAAAGGATTCGGAGATCCGCGAGGAACTCTCTTCTTTGAACTGGCCCGGTTGGCTGAAGTCCGGAAGCCTGCGTATCTGCTGTTTGAGAACGTGGTGGGTCTCATCAATCATGACCACTGCAGGACATTTGCGACAATCCTCAACACGCTGGACCGACTGGGGTATGGTGTGGAATGGCAATGTCTTAACAGCAAAGATTTCGGCGTTCCCCAATCAAGAAACCGCGTGTACATTGTCGGATATCTTGATGAGCGATGTAGAGGAAAAGTATTTCCTTTCACCGAAACAGCAGGAACAGCTCTTGTTCAAAGGCACGGAGGACCGCAAGGAAAGCGCGTCTACTCCCCCGAAGGACTAAGCTGCACATTGGCAGCCAATCCGGGCGGGTTCGGCGGCAAGACCGGACTGTACGAGGTGGGGGTGCCGATCAAGTGCGCCACAAAAACCGGCTACCAGATGGCACAGGTCGGTGACAGCATCGACCTGAGCTACGCCACAGTCAACAGTCGGCGCGGACGGGTGGGCAAGCGAATTGCCCACACCCTCACCACCGGCTGTCGACAGGGAACGCTGAATTTTATCGACCTGAACCCTGACCCTAGAGTTACAGAAGTGGCGCGGTGCGTAAACGCCAGAGTCGGCAACGGCATCCGAACGCATCGCGGCGAATCCTCCGGTGTTCTATGCGAAGGCCGCATCCGCCGCCTGACACCGCGCGAATGTCTGCGGCTGCAAGGCTGGGCAGATGACCGCATCGACACGGTGCTTGCCATCCAAAGCGATAACCAAGCCTACAAGCAGGCAGGCAACGGTGTAACAGTCAACGTGGTAGAGGCCATCGGGCGGCGCATTGCCAAGATGGACGCAGAACTGCGGGGTGAGGCGCTTGCCCCTTGATTTCCGTGACCAGTATTTTGGCTGTGAAATCGAACTGACCGGGATAAACCGCGCCACGGCAGCCCAAACGCTGGCCGACTTATTTGGCACCCGCGCCGAGCATTCCGGCGGTGGCTACGATGCCTACCGGGTCAAAGATTTGGACGGTAAAGAATGGAAAATCGTCCGGGACGGCAGCATCCATCCCGAATGCCGCAGGCGGTCTGTTCTTATCGGAGAAACCTACAAGGTTGAACTGAACTCCCCCAAACTCGAATACGGCGAGATGGAAAAGCTGCAGGAGGTTGTCCGTTCCTTACGCCGCGCAGGGGGCATCGTAAACGACAGCTGCGGAATGCACGTCCATGTGGATGCAAGCAAGCACACGCCGCAGAGCCTCAAAAATGTGCTGTCCATCATGTATTCCAAAGAGGATATTTTGTTTGCAGCACTCAAAGTCAACCCTGCTCGCATCGACAGCTACTGTCAGGCGGTGGATGAGCCGATTCTGGAAGAAATCCGCAAGCTGCCCAGCGGCGCGAGTATGGATCAACTGAAAGATCGCTGGTATCAAGGGCGGGATGGGAGTGATTATCACTACCATTCGTCACGGTACAGGGCTTGCAATATGCATTCTGTATTCTATCACGGTACAATCGAATGGCGCCTGTTCAATTCCACGCTGCACGCGGGTGAAGCCAAAGCCAACATTATTCTGGCTATGGCGATCTCGGCGCAGGGCATCAACCAAAAGTACACGCAGTTCCGGAAAACGCCCATCGGGGATAATCCGGCGTTCACCTTCCGCACCTTTCTGCTGCGGCTGGGGCTGATCGGTCCTGAGTACAAAAATGTGCGGATGCACCTGCTGAAGAACCTGCCCGGTGACAAGGCGTGGCGGCACGATAAGTCGCTATATCCCAGCAACCAACCAAGGTCCCGCACAGGCGAGACCAGATAGGAGAAGAAATGTCTCGAAAAGAATACTTTGCCTATGGCTCTAATCTAAACTTTGAGCAGATGGCTTACCGCTGCCCCGAAGCGACAGTGGTAGGCACTGCCAAGCTGGACGGCTATGAGCTGGCGTTCCGGCGCGGCTACTTGACGATTTTGCCCAAAGAGGGCGCAAGCGTCGAAGGGCTGATCTGGTCTGTCACTGACCACGACGAATCACAGCTTGACTGTTATGAAGGCTACCCGACATTCTATGACAAGGAAACCATGACGGTTACGGATGCAGACGACGCACCGCACGAAATTATGGTTTACACCATGAACGCACCGTACCGCGACCAGCTGCTCCCGGTCAGCAGCCGCTACAATGCGGTTGTTTTGCAGGGGTGTCTGGATGCCGGTATTTCTCCGCAGCAGTTCTATGATGCTGACGAGAAATACCGCAAAGCCTACAAGGCCAGAGCCGCGCCCTGTCCAAAGAAACACGCTCCCGAACGCTAACCAAGCCCGCTGCAACCCGCAGCGGGCTTTTTCTTTTGCAACAAAAGGAGAAACTCATATGAAAAATAAACACAGAATAAAGCAGGGCTTGTCGCTGCTGCTGGCGGGAGGGATTGCGCTCACAAATCTGGGCGCAGCGCTGCCCGCCTTTGCAGAGGATGCCCCTGCCACGCCGGAGACAGCTTCAGCGGCCACACCGGAAACCGCTGAAGCCAATGTCCCGACACCGAATCTTTCGCAGATCACTGAAAATCTGTACGACGATCTGCCGGACGCGCCTACCGGCAGCTACCTTGGCAGCATGGGTCTGCCCGTGGCAACCGGCGAGACAAAAATCGGTATCTCCGCGTGGGTTTCTGACCTGTATGACGGCGTAGATGCCCATATGGATCCTGATGCGCTGAACGCAGATGAGAACACGGTCACAATCGGCAAAACCCCCGGTACGGACTATGTCATTGTTCCGCTGCTGGCGCAGGTCGAATACCCGGCAGATGGTGCAGTATCCGAAATTATACTGCCGGACGGTGTGGAGCTTTTAAGCTACCAATCCACCGATTATGAGCCTGTCCCGGCAGACAAGCGGGAGCAGGCTGAAATCCTGCGCCAGACATACTCGGAGCAGTCGGCAGCAGCAACCGGCCTGTATGTGAAAGCCTCTGCCGATTTTACGGCGCAGCTGGTCTATACGGATTCGGACGGCAGTTCGCAGTCAAAATCTATCCAAGTGCAGATCAGCGAGGATGCCGCACCCACACAGATGTATGCCGGCACCGGCGATGACGGCATTGCCGCCTATGCTGCAGGACCGACTCCGCCGTATGCCACCGGCAAAATCACCAGTATTGCCAAAGAGGGCGGCACATGGCTGATTTGGTTCAACGGTCAGGAAGCCTACTGCTGCAGCCACGGCCTGAACGGCCAGCCCAAGGGCTGCCCCACCTACAGCTTCTCTCATGTGTCCCGCCTTGAACCCGGCCAGTATACCCCCGGCAACCACTATGCAAACCAGGTCAACATCTGGGGCGGTCTTGGTCAGCTGAGTCTGGATATGCTGGATGACCGTCCTGTTGTGGCAAGCCTTGAAGATGATCCTGAAGGCGGCGAAGAACAGCCAAACATCCTTGGCAGTCTTTACGATGAAACCCAGCAGTGGATCATGGAAAACTATCCCGACAGCTACGCAGCGCAGACCTATATTGCTGCTGCAGAAGAACTGGTAAACGGTACAGATGCGCAGTCCGGGGAAAACGGCTACTACACCTACATCTATAACCCGCCTGCAGGGTATGCGTGGCAGGTAGTGGCGCTGGTTGGTGAAGAAATTGCGGGCGGCACTGAGATCCCGGATGTGCCGGGTGTTCCGGAACCGAAGTACTATTCCGCTGTATGGACAGCTCCCGCGCAAAGCGCCAGCGGAAGCTTTGATCTGACATTCACAGTCAACACCGACAAGTACCAGCTGAACACGCTGGAAAAGGTGGACGGGGCGGTCATTACCGTCACGCCCAGCCGGACCGGCGGCAGCGTGGACGGCGGCAGTTGGCAGATGACCCCTGCCGGGGCACAAACCATTACCACAAGCGGTCACACACAGGATGATAGTTTTCACCTCAACGGCGGCGATGGTTCTGCCACATGGACGGTTCACTATGAGGTGTCCAAGACCAGCACCAGCACGCTTACCGGACAGGAAGGACCGTTCACCAGCCAAGCAGAAGCGGATGCCGCTGCCGAAGCTGCCAAGAATGCGGCCATCGGGCAGCTGCAGAACGAGGCGCAGGGTATGGTGGATGCCGCTATTGCCTCGGCGCGGGCACAGCTTGCGAATGTCACCTTTGCATACGATGAAATCACCATCCCGCATGGCTTCGATTCTACACTCGGTGCGCTGGGCAGCCACCAGACCATTACCGTTCCTGCCAACAGTTCGAACGATTACCCGATGAAAAACGATGAGTGGTCGGTAAAAGTCAGCATTGACAAAATCGACAGTGAAACCAAGCAGCGCATCAAGGGCGATGCCGAGTTTAAGATTTTTGAATGGGATACCGTCAAGCAGTGCTATATCCCCAATGGTGGGTACAACCAATACAAGGTTGAACGCCAGAGCAACGGCACTTACAAAGTCATCAACCATAGCAATTATGCCAATGGTTCTGACAATATCTATTACACCCAGCGCAACGAGGGCAAGTTTGTCATCGTGGAGAGCCGCGCACCCAGTGGGTACTATGGTGACTGGTCGGATGTAAACGCTCCCGGCACAGCTGGTTCCGTGCTGGGCAAGCAGGCGTATGCCTTTGAAATTGCCAAATCATTGGACGCCCAGACGATTTGGCTGGGAAACGCCGATTATAACGCCGACATTACCACGGCCAACAGCGGCGGTACCCTCATCGACACCGGCGAGGGGATTGTCACCATTACCTTTGGCAGTCGCAAGGCAGATAAGACTTACGCCACAGACCCCACCGGAATCGCCAACAACGAAAATTCCTACACCATGCACGCCAATGCCGATAAGATGCAGAACGACCGCGTTCTCGGCAATATTCTGCTGACAAAAGTGGACTTGGACGCCGCGCGGTATCTGGCTGCGGGCAGCAACGGAGATACAACGCTGGAGGGGGCGGTGTACGATCTGTACGCCGCTGGCACCATTGAGCACCCGGACGGTGTTTCGGGTGTGGTGGATTACTCCAAAATCACCGATGCCAACGGCGCACCTATTTGGCACACCACGGTTCTCACCAACGGCGGCTGGGATACCGATTACCTGCCCATTTTGCAGAAAGACCGATTGGTAGCGTCTGCCCAAATCAAGGACGGCAAGTTGGCTTTTGCCAACCTATATATGGGCAGATATTACCTTGTGGAACGCGCCACAGGGCTGGTGCTGCCCATAGATGGCAACGGAAAACTGTACATTACTGGAAAGTACCCACAGCTTAATAAGAAACTGGAACGCACCGGCAAATACAGCAGCCTTGCTACCAAGGGCGGTGAGTACACCGACTACATCTACAAAAACCAGTATTCTGCCGTAGCCGAGAGCCGCAAGCCGGACGGCAGCAAGGCATGGGATGGCTACTATCTGTCTTATGCCAAGGGCTACCTCTGCGATGAGGTCAACCACTACAAAACCCTGTCCTATGCGGATGAATCGACCTACCACATCCACGCCGAGCAGGAAAGTCAAGACGAAGTCCTCAAATCCGGCTTTAGTTTGCAGAAGTTGGTATCCACCACCGGTCAGCCAAGCCCTGCACTGAAATTGGAAGGCGCGGGCTTTACGGTTTACCGCATTTCCAAGTTAAGCAAGGCGGCGCAGTTCAAGCAGAACCCGGATGGCAGCTACAATGCACAAAGCATTTTGGACGCCTACCGCAAGGACAACTATGATAACGCCACACTAAAATACGATTTCACCGCCGAGGGGCAAGCCATTGCCAATATGTTCGAGGACGACACCGATACGGTCAACGCCTATAACGCGACCTTGACCGCAGACGGCGACTACGCCAACGGCAAGGGTAACGGCTGGATGCCTACGGATCAGCCCGCCGAGTATAAGCTGGGAGAATTGTTCACCAACGATGAGGGCATTTTCCGCGTGGAGGGCCTGCCGTATGGGCAATATCTGGTAGTAGAAACCACCATCCCCAAGGATGTGTTCCAGTGCGATCCGTTCATCGTGACAGTGGACGCCAACAGCCCGCAAAGCCGATTCACGATTCCTGCGGGCTGTGTCACTACAGCCACCAATAACTATATGACCTACAACGTGCTGGACGATGAATTGGAGGGCTATTTGCAGCTTATCAAGACCGACACCGAAACCGGCGAAGCGGTCAAAATTGCCAACACAGCCTTTGCCTTGTACAAATTAGATGACAAGGGTAATAAGACCCGCATTTCCATGATCGACCCCGCCAGCGGCAGCGCCACCAAGAAAACGGATGTGTTCTACACCGATGCAGACGGTCTTATGAAAACACCGGAAAAACTGCCGCTGGGCAGATACCTGATTGAGGAACTGCAAGGTCCGGAAGGCTATTTCAATGATTCCGCCTACTCGGTGGAGTTTGAAATCAAGTCTGACCGCGTCTGGCAGGTCGTGGGCAATGCTACCAACGACATGGATGAGTACATCATCACGGAGAAATACTGCAACCACGAAACGCTCGGTCAGCTTACCATCCGTAAGCTGGGCAATGTGCTGACCGACTACCAAGATGGACAGTTCATCTACACGCAGGACAACCTTGCAGGCGCGGTGTACGAAATCCACGCTGCAGCCGACATTGCCACACCCGACCGCCAAGGCACCTACTGGTACAAATCCGGCGATTTGGTGGCAACTGTTACCACCGGCACAGAGGGGCAAGTTGACGAGGTGAAGTTCAGCCCCACCCGCACGCAGGCAACCTACGATTTCTTGAAAATCACCCATGATGGCACCAAAGGCGAAGTGACTGTGACCCTGCCGCTGGGTAAGTACACCATTACTGAGGTTCAAGCACCGTATGGTTTTGTGCTGACCCAGCAGAGCTACACTGTGGAATTCGGCTGGGACAACCAGAAAAATGACATTGTGCTGTCAAAAACTATTGTCAGCCACGAGCAGGACGGTGATAAGCAGTGTTCGTATGATGTTGTGAACGCCAAGGACGCCTCGGAGGCCCACAAAACCGGGCAGATTCTGGTGTTTGAAAATGCCCGCGTTCTGCCTGTGCCGGAGCAACCCGGTGATAAGGTCGGAAAGGTTGGTATTGGCATTTACAAGCAGGACCGCGAGGCCATGACCTATCTGCAGGGAGCCGTGTATGAACTTTATACTGCGGACGCCATTTACGATAACAGCGGTAATAAGCTGCTGGACGCCGGTGCAAAGCTGGCAGAAAGCAGCCCCACCAATGAAAGCGGCTTTACATGGTTTGCTGTGGACATTCCCATCCGCGCAGAAACTTATCCAGATTCCGGCAACAGTGGCAAATACCAGATTGTTGAGGTAAAAGCCCCTGCCGGGTATTTGTTGGACAGCACACCGGTAGATGTGGAGTTCACCTATGAGGGGCAACAAATCGCGTGGCAGGTCGTGGACGGAACAAACACCAACCTGCGTACCACCGTGGATATCTCCAAGCAGGACATCACCAACGGCAAGGAACTGCCCGGTGCAAAGCTGGAAATCCGTGCCGCAGACGGCAATTTGGTCGAAGGCTGGACCTCCGGTAAAACTCCGCATACTGTACGCGGGCTGGAACTTGAAAAAGAGTACACCATGACCGAAACCCGCGCCCCGGATGGCTACGCCGAAGCCGAAAGCATCGTGTTCAAGCTGGTGCAGGATGGCAGCGAACAAAGCAATATGGTCTATGTGAAATCCGACGATGATTGGGTAAAACTCGATGATACCACTGTTGTCATGCAGGACGCGCCAGTACTTGACATCGACAAAACGGACATTGCAGGTAATCTGCTGCCGGGCGCTACGCTGACGATCCGTGATGAAAATAATGAGGTCGTCGACACTTGGACAACTGACTACAAAACGCATCGTATTCCCATCTCGGATGATTCCCTCAAACTGTCGGACGACAGCAAGGAGTACATCTACACCCTGACCGAAGATGCCGCTCCGGCTGGCTTTGAAATTGCCGAATCGGTGCAGTTTAAGGTACAGCAGGCAGACGAAAGTGTTTGTCTGTTCGTCCGCGAAAATGCCGATGCCGAATGGGTGCGCGCTGACAAACGGTTCATTCAGATGATAGACGAAGCCACACCCCGCGAGGACACGCCCACACCGACTCCGGCGCCCACACCGCAGCCGACGCCCGCTGCAACCCCGGCGCCTACTCCTGCGCCTACGCCGCATAAGGTGCAGACCCTCCCGCAGACGGGAGATGGTTTCCCACTGCTGGCTATTGTGGTCGTGTCTCTTGCGTCTGCGACAGGTATCGTGCTGCTGACCGTTAAGCAAAAAAATGCGCCGAAAGAAACTTCTGATGAGGAGGATACCGATGAAAGTTCTGATCGTTGAACCCGGAAAGTACCCCCGCGAAGCCGACATTGAACACACCCTTGAAGCCGAGCAGGCAGTTGTCGGCGGCACCATCGAGGCAGTGTACCCTTGGCGGGATAGCGCCTGCATCGTCTGCAACGATAACGGCATTGCAGAAAACCTGCCGCTGAACCGTATGCTGGGCGACTATGACATCATCCATGGCACGTTTTTCGTCTGCGGGCTGACCAGCAACGATTTTACTGACCTTACCCCGCAGCAGATGAAGCGCTACGAGGAACTGTACCACGATCCGCAGCTGTTTTTCCTGCTGGGCAAGACCCTGTACGTGGAACACACCACGCCGGAAGAATACGCCCGTGTTATGACCCCGCCGCCGAACACAAAAGAAAGCCACGAAAGATAAGGAGAAAGTACCTATGAACGACATTTTTGCAAACACCGAAACCATGCAGGAAAACGAGCATCCTCGTTTTTACACCGCAGAATCCGTTATGCGCGGGCATCCCGACAAGCTGTGCGACCTCATTGCCGACAGCGTGCTGGACGCCTGTCTGCAGCATGATCCCGCCAGCCGCGTGGCTTGTGAGGTCATGGCAACCCACGGTCACATCATTGTGGCGGGCGAAATCACGACCAGCGCTAAGCCGGATGTATTCAACATCGTCCGCGACACCCTGCGCGATGTCGGCTATGACCCGAAGGCGTACCAAATCGACTGCTACATCCACGACCAGAGTCCCGACATTGCGGGCGCTGTCGAGCCGGAATTGGCTGAGGGAGAGGACGAGGACACCCTCGGTGCGGGCGATCAGGGCGTTATGGTCGGCTACGCCTGCAACGAAACGCCCGAATATCTGCCCATGCCGGTGGTTGCCGCCCAGCGCCTTGTAACGCTGTTGGAAATCTCCCGCATGACCGGCGTTATCCCCGACATCGGTCCGGACGGCAAGGTGCAGGTCACGATGGAATACAACGGCGACACGCCTGTGCGCATCACCACGGTGGTCGTGTCAGTTCAGCACAAGGAGGACACCGACATCAATAAGCTGGCGGATCTGCTGGACGAATATGTGTTCCCGCTGGCCTTTGACGGTATGCCCGCCGATGATGCGGAAATCATCCTGAACCCCAGCGGCAAGTTTGTGCAGGGCGGCCCGGATGCCGACACTGGCCTGACCGGGCGCAAGCTCATGGTGGATACCTACGGCACCTTTGCGCCCCACGGCGGTGGTGCGTTCGGCGGAAAAGACCCGACCAAAGTAGACCGCAGCGGCGCGTATATGGCGCGGTACATTGCCAAAAACATTGTTGCTACACACCTTGCAACACGCTGTCAGGTGACGCTGGCGTATGCCATTGGGCAGGCCGAGCCGGTTATGGTGGATGTGAATACGTTTGGCACCTGTTACGCCTGTGAAGATGATTGTTTGGCTGCCGCCGTGCGTAAGGCGTATGACCTGACCCCGGCTGGCATTATTAAGCAGCTGAACCTGACGAACCCAATCTACAAATATACAGCCGCAGGAGGTCACTTTGGCCGCAAGGATTTCCCGTGGGAAAAGGTCGATAACATGAGCGACTTTATCTCTTACATTCAGTAATGCCCGGCGTAACACAAGAGCAGATTGCCGCCGCCAGACGGATGTCGACGATTGAATTCTTACAAAAATATCGCCCCAACTCGCTCGTGAAAAGCAGCGCCCGCGGCGAGTACCAGTTGGCCGAGCATGACAGCTTCAAGATAAACGGCGAATCAAGTGTCTGGCACTGGAAAAGCCGCGACATCGGCGGCAAGTCGGCGCTGAAATATTTGATTTATGTGGAAGGTGTACCGTTCGTAGAAGCGGTGCAGCTGTTATGTGAAGAAAGCCCGATGTACATCCCCGTGCAGCATGAAGCGGTGGAGCGCGAGCGCCCGCTGTTTCGTCTGCCGAACCCCGCGCTGAATAATGACCGCGTAACGCGGTATTTGCTGGGACGCGGCATCTCACTGCCCACCATCCGATACTGCATTGCGAGAAAAATTCTATACGAAAGTGCAGAATATCACAACTGTGTCTTTCTGGGAAAGGACGCGCAGGGTGAGCCGAAATATGCGGCTCTGCGCGGTATTTATGACTATGGGAAACCGTTCAAGCGTGAGGCGCCCGGCAGTCAGAAACAGTACGGATTCTGCATCCCGCCGATGCAGCGCGGCACTACCGTGGCCGTGTTTGAAGCCGCCATAGATGCCATGGCAGAGATGACGCTCTGCGGCGATGCTGCAGATAAATACCGTTTGTCGCTGGGCGGGGTTTCATCCTCCGGCAAAGAACCGCTGGCCTTGCAGGAATTTCTGCGCCAGCACCCGGAAATCACCACGATAGAACTGCGGCTGGACAACGATGCCAAAGGGCGCATGGCGAGTGTCGGCATTCAGAACCTTTACCGAGAAAAGTATCAGGTTTGCGACCTGCCGCCCGACATCGAGAATGGAGATTACGCTGATATGGCAAAAAACAACCTGATGGCAAGAACTGCCGCCCACCGCGCAGTTTGCCGATAGAGAGAGATCAACATGAAAGTCAGAAATCGTTCGCCCACTTATAGGGCATAAACAGGAGGTAAATCGTTATGGCTGTGTTCCGTGTACAAAAGACGCAAAATTATACCATTATGTCCAACCATCATCTGCGCAACAAGGCTCTTTCGCTCAAGGCGAAGGGGCTTTTATCTTTGATGCTGTCTCTGCCCGAAGATTGGGATTATACCACGCGAGGGCTGGCATCCATCTGCAAAGAGGGTGTGGATAGTGTCTGCGCCACCGTGCGCGAGTTAGAAGCAGCGGGTTATATTATCCGCCGCCGCATCCGCGACAAGAACGGTCAGATGCGCGGTATGGAGTACACGGTTTTAGAGCAGCCGCAGCCTCCGGAACAGGACAAGCCTAGCTGTGCCCAACCAAAACAGGCAAAGCCTAAACGGGAAAAACCTGTACAGGCAAATCCTGCACAATTAAATACTAAAGAACAAAAGAAAGAAATAGCTAAAAACGTATCTAATCCTATCCGCACGGCAGATGAGCGGGAGCAGTATCGGGATTTGATTCGGGAAAACATTGAGTACGACATTCTGGCAAAGAACAATCCGGCAGATAGGATTCGATTGGATGAGCTGGTGGAACTCATGCTGGACACGGTCTGTTCCAAACGCAGCAGTATCCGTATTGCGGGGGACGAGTTTCCGGCAGAGGTAGTGAAGTCCAGATTCCTGAAACTTGAAGCTCAGCATATCCAGTATGTGCTGGACAGTCTGAAAGACAACCCGCCGCATATCCGCAATATCAAGAAATACTTACTGGCGGCGCTTTACAATGCGCCGCTGACGATTGAAAACTACTACGCCGCGCAGATCAACCATGATTTGTACGGCAGAAACCGAGGTGATGTGAATTGGAAATGAAGTTTTATTCTCCGCTGACTGCGGAATTTTTCCCAGATGAACCTGACTGGGAGGACGAATCTTACAACGAGTACGAAGGCTATCCAATGGACGGCCATGACCTGCTGCAATACGCAGACGCTGTTGATGAGGCTGTGAAAAAGGACATTGCAGATTTCAACGGCGACCTGATGCAGTATTACCACGAGGACGATTCTGTCCGCAGCAAGGTGGTAAGTGTAGTACCGTCTGTGGAAATTCACGGTAACAAGCTGTGCGGCTGTCTGAACGTGGAACTGCGGGAGTCCTTGAACGAGGGTGAGCAGGCTGTTCTCTGCGACTACATCTCCGGCCAGTACAGTGACGGCTGGGGCGAGGGCTTTGAACAGAGGGATATTCGTGTGGAGGACGGCACGTTGGCTGTGCATTTCTGGCAGGATCACGATTTTGAACTGAAACGCGATGTGCCGGATATGACCGAATTCAACAAACTGCTGAACCGCCCGAAGAAGCCCAAGATGCAGCTGATTGGGCAGGACGGCAACATTTTTGCCATCATGGGTCGAGCCTCGCGCCTGTTGAAAAATGCCGGGCAGAGCGATAAGGCCAAGGAAATGTGCGACAGGGTCACGGCAAGTCAAAGCTACTCCGAAGCACTCAACATCGTTTCCGAGTATGTGGAAACCGAACTGTCGCCCACGCCCGCGCCCAAACGTGACCGGGGTGATGCCAGATGAAGAAATATGAGATCACCGACATTGCCCATCCCGACAATCCCAACCTGCACCGCATCCGCGCGGTGACGGATCTGACCGAGGATGTCCTTGCCGGGATGCTCGGCGGCTATGTGGAAAGCTATAACAACCTCGACCAAGAGGGGCGTGCATGGATTTCGGAGGATGCCATCGCCTGTGAAAATGCAGTTGTCTGCGGCGATGCAGTCCTTACAGATCATGCCGTTGCAAGGGGTAATGCCTATGTCGGCAATAATGCCATGATGACCGGCCATGCCATCGCACAAGATGATGCAGCTATTTGCGGCGGATTGCTCACGGGAAAAAGCTGTGTCTGCGGTTATGCCGTGATTCGGCAGGATGAGCAGACCTTGTGCGCACCGATCATTGACGGCAGCGCCCGTGTATATGGCGAAATCTCCGGCAATGTAGTCTGCCGCGGCGATGCCGTTGTCCTGCCCGGCACCAAGCTCGACAACAGGACGCAGGACTGCTTTGTACTCGAAGATGACCGTGTTTCTGTGCAGACGGCAAGCCGGACCCCGCCCCCGAAAGAACCCCGTACCTATGATTTTGAACGATAAAACGAAAGGAAGATGCCTTTGACGAACACTCCCGAAACGCTCAATATTCTCAACCCCGATTTTCGGATGCCCGAACACAGCGGCGGTGACCGCTGGTCGATCCTGCACGGGGATTCTTTGCAGATCCTCCGCCAGTTTGTGCCGAACAGCTTCGATGCCATCATCACCGACCCGCCCTATGCCAGCGGCGGCAGCAGCCAGACCACCAAGAACCGCAGCACCAACGAAAAGTACAGCAGCATGAGCAAAGAAAAGGCGCTGCCCGACTTCGATTCCGACCAGATGGATCAGCTGAGTTGGATGTTCTGGACGGCGGCATGGCTGCAGGACGCCCGCCGCATTGCCAAGCCCGGTGCGCCCGTCTGCCTGTTCATCGATTGGCGGCAGCTGCCCGCCATGACGCTGGCTTTGCAGTGGGCGGGCTGGACCTGGCGCGGTGTAGCCGTGTGGGATAAAGTCGCCAGCCGCCCGCAAAAAGGACGCTTCCGCCAGCAGTCTGAGTACATCGTGTGGGGGTCCAACGGCAAAATGCCGCTTGAGAGAAATGTTGGGTGTCTACCGGGCGTGTTCCGTTACCCGAATCCCCAGAACCGCATCCATGTCACCGAAAAGCCCTTGCAGCTCATGCGGGATGTGGTGCAGATCTGCGAGCCGGGCGGGCGCATCCTTGACCCCTTTGCCGGGGCAGGCACCACAGTACTGGCCGCTGTGCAGGAAGGCTATGAGGCTGTCGGCATCGAAATGTCGGACGCCTACTTCCAACGCAGCACCGAACGGCTGAAAACTGTCCTTGAATCCGAAGTGAATCAGAACTGATTCACTATTTTGCAAGAAATACCGGAAAGTGAATCAAATCTGATTCACTCCCGAAATTCAGAAAGGAACCACGAAAATGAAACGACCTTGGGCTTTTATCTGCGCCAGCGAGGGCGCGACATCCAAACACTTGCGCAACTATTGCCGCGAGGTGTACCTGCTGGGCTACCTGCCTGTATGCCCAAAATTGCAGGACAGTCAGTATTTAGTGCTGGAAGATGCCGTGGAGCGCAGCGAGTACACCGCCATTGTGCGGGATAAGCTGTTGCGCTGCCCGATGCTGGTGGTCTGCAGTCGCAATCAGGATGCAACCACCAACGCGCAGATCGGTTTGGCGCAGAAGTATAACCGCATTGTGACGACCTTGGACGGCTTGAAGAAAGCCGTTTCGGAGGGCGACGACCTTGTGTCATGAACCGTTTTGCGGGGTGTCGTGTTTTGCAAGCATAGCGTTTGGATATCCAAACGCACCTTTGGGGTGATCCCCAAACCCCCGTAATGCGCAGGCGTGGTCATGTGATTCCGCTGCGGCTGAACGAGCGCGAGTACCGCCATCTTTGTGAACAGGTCGAAACAAGTGGATTATCCCGCGAGGAATACCTGCGCTCCCTTATCTTAGGCAAGGAAATCCATCCGCGCCTCTGCACACACCATGCGGAACTTGTGCGGCAAATTTCCGGTTTGTGCAACAACGCAAACCAGCTTGCGCATCGCGCCAACAGCACGGGCGTGGCGGGGCAGCAAAGCGTGGACGAGATGACGCGCGTTGCCAAGGAAGTCTGGCGCGAAATAAAAGAGAACTATTAGGAGATAGCATGAAAAATGGCTTACACATCCGTGATCCCTGTCCGCCGTCTGGATCGGGCGGTGAAGTATGTAATGAACAAAGAAAAGACCACGGCGGTATCCTTGCAGGATGCATTAGACTATGCATCCAACCGTGACAAAACCGAGAAGTCCTGCTTTGAAAGCTCGTATGCCTGCACGCTGGAAACCGCCTTTTCCGATATGCGGCAAACCAAGGAACGCTGGCACAAGTCGGGCGGTGTGCAGGGGTATCACCTTGTGCAGAGCTTCGCTGCAGGAGAGGTCTCCCCCGAACTGGCGCACCAAATCGCCAAGGAACTGGCAGCTCGCGTGCTGGGCGGGCGGTATGAATATGTCATCGGTACGCACCTGAACACCGGGCACATCCATTCGCATATTGTCTGGAACTCGGTCAGCTGTGTGGATGGAAAAAAGTATCGCAGCAACTATAAAAGCTATGTGACGGAAATCCGCGCAGTGTCAGATGCACTTTGCCGGAAATATAAGCTGTCGGTCATCGACACCGAGAACTCAAACCATGTGGCAAAGCCCTACGCCGAGTGGTTGGCGGAGAAAAACGGTCAGCCAACATGGCGCACGGCTATTCGGCAGGATGTGGACGAAGCGATTCAACAAAGCCTTACATGGCGGCAGTTTCTTAACGCGCTGGAACGCAAAGGCTATGAAGTCCGCATGGGGCGCAAGTATCCCGTTTTGCGTCCACCCGCAAAAGAGCGCTTTGTTCGATTCAAAACGCTGGGCAAGAGGTATACCCCCGAAGCGATTCAGACGCGCATCCTTTATCCACAATTTAACCGCTGTTTCGTGGAAAACTTGCCGCGCGTCCAATATGGGCGGCTGCACGGCGGTAAACCCCGCCGCAAGCTGACCGGGCTGCGGGCGCTGTATTATAGCTATCTATACGAATTGGGCGCACTCCCCCGCAAGCCGAGCCGTCCAAGTTATGCTGTTCGGCAGGATGCCTACAAGTTAGACCAGCGCATCCGGCAGATGGAGTTTTTATCTAAGAACAACATTGACACGCTGACACAGCTGGAAACTCACCGACAAGCCCTGCAAACAGAAATTAGGCAGTTGCTGACAAAGTGTAAGCAACTGTCCAAAACCGATGATGTACAATCGCAGCATGAATCGGTCAACACCGCCCTAAAACAGCTTCGCCAAGAGGAACGGCTCTGCCGCAAAATCGCAGAACACTCCCTAGAGGTGCAGCAACACCTCACCGAATCCCGCCGTGACCGCGCTGCGCAACAACAGCGCGAACAGGAACGTGCGCGTGACCTCCGCCCCGATATTACAACACGTTAATCTGTAAGACCCAGCAGCCAATCCCGTGCATTGATGCGGCGAATGCCGTCATACTGTTCCTCCGGGTCATCGTCCATCGTAAGAATATATTTGGGGTAGTGGTCGCGGATGGACAGCAAGGGTCGCAGCTCCCGCTGCAGGGTGTCCGCATCACGAACGGAAAGCGCCACTTGGTAATAGAAGGTATTGTTGCCGTTCATTGCCACAAAATCGACCTCGAAAGAATCGACCTTTCCGACATACACGTCATAACCGCGCCGCAGCAGTTCCAGATAAACAACATTTTCCAGAATATGCCCGGCATCGGTATTGCGTTTGCCAAGCAGCATAAATCGCATACCGATATCTACGACATAGTATTTTCCCAAGGTTTTCAGATACTGCTTACCCTTGACATTATAACGCTGTGCGGGATAGATAATGTAGCTTTCGATCAGCGCATCAAGATAGCGTTCGACGGTCTTTACATCAACTTTTCGCCCTTCGGATGTCAGGGTGTCTGCGATTTTCTTGGAGGAAAGCGGACTGCCGATGTTGTCAAAAATATAGCGCAGCACACTTTTCAACATCAACGGATCGAAGATCTTTCTTCGTGTCAAAATATCTTTTACGACGATCGTGTTGAAAATGCCATCCAAGTAATCCCGAATCTCGTTCGGATGCCCCTTAAGTTCCAGCGCATAGGGAAAGGAACTGTTTTCCAGATATTCGGTATATTTTATTCCGCGATCTTCCATACTGCCGGTACTCTGCATATATTCCTTAAAAGAAAGCGGCAGCATTTCGATTTGCACATAGCGCCCGGAAATAAGGGTGGCTATTTCACTGGACAGCATATAGGCATTGGAACCTGTGACGTATATATCTACATTTTTCTTGATATACAAGCTGTCGATCACTTTAGGAAAATCCGTGACGTGCTGTATCTCATCCAGAAAAATGTAAGTCATCTTTTCGGGAACAAGACGGTCTTTCAGGTAAGCGTACAGTTTTCTATAGTCGGTAAGTTCCTCAAAATCCATATCCTCAAAATTGATGGCAATAATTTGGTCTTGTTCGACGCCATTCTGCAGCAGCCAATCTTGGTACATTTCCATCAAAACAGATTTTCCGCAGCGGCGGATACCTGTTACGACTTTGATGAGTTGCTTGTCCTTAAACGCAATCAGTTTATTCAGGTATTCAGTTCTGGTAATCCGCATAATAAATCCTCCGCAGCTTTTAATGATAGTATACGCCAAAAAGTGTAAAATGTCACGCACTTTTTGGAATCGAATCCAAATAATTCGAGAAAGAAGGATGTATATGAATTATTCAAACAAAGACTACATCGAACACCTTCGCCGCAAGTACCCGCCCGGCACGCGGCTGCAACTCAGTTGCATGGAAGATGATTTCCCCGTGCCGCCTGGTTCTATGGGCACGGTGGAATGTATCGACGATGCCGGGCAAATCCATGTGGATTGGGACTGCGGGCGCAGCCTTGCGCTTATTCCCGGCGTGGATTCGTTCAGCCGCTTGCCCGTGCCCAAAGAAAAGGACGGTGACGCCAGATGAATTACGGCTCCGAACCTGCGGATCAGGTCGTCCGCTACTCGCTGGAGGGCGCGGAGTTTGCTCTGCGTATTTCCGGCACCGCTGCGAAAAACTTCTTTATTTTCGCACAGGCGGTGCTGCATGACAGCAAAAAGACCCACGGCAAAACCCATCTTATCCGTCTGCTGAAAGAACAGAAGCCGCTGAAATTTTTCACGGTGGACAAGTATGACATGCGCGCCTTTGCCCGTGCGGCAAAATCCCACGGCTTGCTGTTCTGTCCCATCCGCGACAAGATGGATCCCGACCACATTGAGATTGCTATTTTGCAAGATGATGCGTCCAAAGCAAACCGCATTATTGAAAAACTGCAGTTGGATGTCGTGGACACCGGCACGGCAGAACTGGTCGATGCTGTGCAACAAAATTTGGAAATTGCAGCCCCCAACCACGAGGACACACCCGCCGTGGATTTTCCGCTGGGCTCGGAGAACGCCAGTCCGTCCGAGCCTTCCTCCGACAGCAGCAGATCTTTTGCAACCTCGCCGTCGCCGCGCGCCGATATGGCGCGCACCAAGGGTGAGCGCCCCAGTGTGCGCATGGAATTGCGGGATATTACCGCCTACCTGCGAAACCGGGCAGAGGTGCCCAAAGACCGTATGCCCAAGCTGCCGGTAAAAATCCGGCGCAAAGAAAAGGTGCTGTGATTGTTTTCCGTTTGTTTTCAAATGCGGGATAGATATTCTTTCGTACCTATGATATGTTGTGAGCAACAGGAGGTGAAAAACCAATGACAGAACGTAAAGTTAAACTTGACCGCGCCAACAAAAGCATCCTGCTCCGGGCGCTGGGCGATGTCTACTACGGTCAACGCGCCCGCGGCGGCAGCGCCGAAGAAACGGGGCGGCTGATTTTGCGGGTGAACGATCTGCCCGCGGGCGGCAAACTGACGATGTCGGCGGCAGAGTATCGGCTGGCAAAAGCAGCTCTCAACCAACTGCGCACCCAGCGCTTGGCTGAGGGCGGGTACACCGATGCCGTGGATGACGCGCTGACCCGACTGCTGCACGCCCACACGCCGCTGTTTATTTGGTAAATCTGACTATGACATGGGAAAAATTCTGGTCGATCATTGACCGAGTCCGCGCCCAAGCGGATATGCAGGATGAAGCGTCCGTGAAACAGTTCCTTTACACGGAACTCATCAACTTGCCGCAGGATGAACTGCTCGGCTTTGATTGCGCATGGCAAAGTTATCGCAATCAAGCCAACTTTCCCAAAATGGTCGCGGCGGCCTGTATCATCAATGACGGCAGTTCGGATGACAGATTTACCGATTTCCGTAACTGGCTGATTATGCAGGGGTACGATGCTTATCGGCAGGCGATGATTGACCCCGATAACCTTGCGGCGCTCAACATTCCGTTCCGAGATACTGAGTGGATGGGATGCGGGAATGTGGCGTGGTATGCCTACGCGGGGCAGCAGCTGCACACCTATTTTGAAAAGGAAGGAATTGCCGCCAAGTTATTCCGAAAGTATCCGGCTCTGCTGAAATCGTCTGCCGATTTACATCAGACAATTATGCAGGAACAGCTTGTACCCCACCGTGCGCCGGAAACCGAATGGGAACGACAAATGCTGCGAACGGAAGTCAAGCACTACATAGATACCAGTGGGCTGGCGTACAGCTACAACGAATTCTATACTCAAAATATGCCGGATAAGGTTGCATGGAAAACGCTGCAAAGCGATTTGTTTGCAAATCTGCCGCAAATCAAGGCGGAACGTATGCCGCAGGACTTTTCCGTAGTTTTGCCGAAGTTGTGGAGAAAACGTCAGGCATGGAATGCCGAGCGTACAAAACGTCCGCCCTATCGCGGTGAGGAAAGGTAGCCCACCACGCCGGGAAGAAAGAATCCTTGGTGGGTCTGGCTGCTGCCGCTGCCTGTTGTATGGTGGGCAGCACTGGCGGTGACTTGCCGCTGGAAGCCGGGCATGAAAATAACGGCTCTGCTGGATGCGCTGAACAGCGCACTGGCAGAGCCGTTTGCGTTGGCGTGGGTCAGCAACAGCCCGCGCTTTTTGCTGGTGTTCACGGTGATTTACGCGGTGGCGGTTATTGTAGCCGTGACCGATCAGAAGAACACCCGCCCCGGCGCGGAGCATGGCTCGGCGGCTTGGGGTGACGTGTTCCGCCTGAATAAGTTCTACATGGATAAGCGAGGACCGAACCTGCTGCTGACCCAGCATTTTCACATCGGGATAGATGGCTACAAACACAAGCATAACACCAACATCCTCATTGTCGGCGGCTCCGGCGCGGGCAAAACGCGCACCTATGGTGTGCCGAATGTACTGGAATGTGCCTGCTCTATGGTAATTACAGACCCGAAAGCCGAGATTTTGCGTAAGACCGGGAATTTGTTGAAGCAAAAGGGCTATGAGGTCATCGTTTTTGACCTCATAAACCCTGCCGCATCGTTCTGTTACAACCCGTTTGTGTATGTGCATGATGACCGTGAAGTGCTGACCTTGATTGAAAATCTGATTCAAAACACCACGCCATCACATTCAAAAAGCAGCGACCCCTTCTGGGAAAAGTCCGAAACTGCGCTGCTCCAAGCCCTTATGTTGTACCTGCTGCACGAGGCCCCGCCCGAAGAACAAAACTTCTCGATGGTCATGGAAATGATCGCCGCTGCTGAAGTCCACGAGGATGATGACAACTACCAATCCCCGCTGGACATCCTGTTCGAGCGCTTGGAGATGCGTGAACCCGACAGCATCGCTTGTAAGCAGTACCGCATTTTCAAACAAGCGGCAGGCAAAACGGCGAAATCGATTTTGGTAAGTGTAGGTGTGCGCCTTGCCGCGTTTAACCTGCCATCCATCGCCAAGCTGACGATGACGGACGAACTGCATTTGCAGGAATTGGGCGAGCGCAAAATTGCGCTGTTCTGCTGCATCCCGGATTCGGACAAATCCCTCAACTATCTGGTCGGTATGATTTACACGCAGCTTATCCAGACGCTGTACCGTCAAGCGGACCGCGTACACAAAGGACGCTTGCCTGTGCCGGTGCATTGTCTGATGGACGAGTACGCGAACATTTCCTTGCCAAAAGACACCTTTTTGTCCGCCCTTGCCACCATGCGTTCCCGCGCTATTTTCTGTTCGATTATTGTGCAGAATATGGCGCAGTTAAAGGCTATGTACAAGGATGACTGGGAGTCGCTGGTGGGCCTATGTGATGAATTCCTCTATCTCGGCGGCACCGAGAAAGAAACCCACAAATATGTTTCGGAACTGCTGGGCAAAGAAACCATCTCCACCACCAGTTACAACCAAAGCAAGGGGCGCAGCGGCAGTTACAGCATCAACCACCAGCAGTCCGGGCGCGACCTTATGACCCCGGACGAGGTGCGCTTGTTGGATAACAGCAAGTGCATCTTGTTCATCCGAGGAGAGCGCCCGGTGGTAGATTTTAAGTACAATCTGCTCAAGCATCCCAATATCCGCTGCACCGAGGACGGCGGCGCAGCCCTTTACGACTACACTGCCGCAGACAATGCGCTGGACGATCTGCCCGGAGCACCCGAAAATTACGAACTGCTGGATATGGACGATTTTCTGCCCGCCGAAGCGGCAGAAATGAAGCCAACCATACAAAGAATCAGGAGGCCCAAATGAAGCTGAATAGCAACAAAAAATCCGTAAAAATTTCTCGCAGCCTGTTCATGCTGTACGCCGTGCTGGTGTGCGGCATTGTTTTTGCCCTGCCCGCCTTTGCCGCCAGTGACCCGC
>OGWY01000511.1_pt1 | contig 32443 bp, 27 predicted proteins | sample 1576121 | NCBI WGS metagenome assembly OGWY01 (sample SAMEA3541543, study PRJEB24748) | human gut metagenome | biome: human gut; feature: human-associated habitat; material: faeces | place: China | collected 2012 | reverse complement strand
TGGCCTGCTTGGGATTTGCCTATTGGGGGATAGCCACACAAAGCATTGTCTATGTTGCCATTCTTACCATTATTGCCAATACAAATGTTATTACAAGACTTTTTATATGACATATCTCAAATAGCAATTCCATATGATGATGTAGACAAAGAATTTCTAGAAAAGCCAAAGAAGTGGAGCACAAAAGGAATTAGCAAATTCATGAATGTAATGGGAATAACAAGCTCATTAATAGACGTACTTGCATTTTTAGGCTTCTGGTTCTTATTTGGATATAATGCAAGCAAAGAAACATTCTTCCAAACAGCATGGTTTGTAGAATGTTTAATATCGGAAACAATGATAATCCATTACGTGCGTACAGCTAAAAGACCTTTCATAGAATCAAGGGCAAATAAATGGCTAACACTCGGAACTTTTGGAACAATAATTGGAACAATATTAACACCAATATTGCTACACAACATACCAAGCTTCCATTTTGAAATATTACCACTAAAATATTATGGATTTGTAATACTACTATTGGCAATATATTCAGTGTTAGTAGAAATAATATAGTTAAGTTACATAAAGAAAAATGGGGAATGGCTATAAAATTTATAGTAAAATCCTCTTGCAATAAAATTTTAGTAATGGTATTATAGTAGTGTAAAATTACTAAAGGTGGAATGATTATGAAAAAAACGAAAGAATTAGAAAACGAAGAGACTTCAGTTTCAATGGATAAAATATTAAAAATAGAATCATTAGAAGATGCAAAAGAATTCGAAAGAGTTGCTAGTGGCCGTAAATTTTGCAAAAGAGGTACGAGAGTTCAAGATATATGTGAGGAAGAAGTTGAAAATTACATATGCAAAACAAGGGGCAACTTATTATTAAGATGGTACTTGCATAGAAAAATGAAAAAGAATAAAGAAAAACTTTTACGTTGGTCGGCAGCTAAGAGTATGCACCATAATTGTTATGGAGGATTACTATATCACTCTTTAAGAATGGCTTTATCGGCAAAAAGAATTTGTAAAATCTATACTAAGGCTAATCGTGGCTTAGTCATTATAGGTTGTTTGCTTCACGATATAGGAAAACTAAAAGAGTTGGATACTGACAATATAGGAAACGCAACATATACAGTCAATGGCAACTTGTTCGGTCATTTAATGTTGGGAGTGCAAATGGTTGAAGATTATACAAAGGATTTAACTATAAATTCTGATGAACTGGAGCAATTACAACATATAATCGCTTCACATCATTATAACCAAGAATGGGGAGCAATTAGTCAGCCAAAAACAATCGAAGCATTTATTGTTGCAAAATTAGATGATTTTGATGCAAAAATGTATATGATTGAAAAAGGCTTAGATGAACTTGAATCGGGTGAAATATCAGAAAAACCAGTTTATGATGGTATTCGGCAAGATAGCCCGCGCAGTGGCAGGAAAGTCGAAAGTAGACGATGAAGTGCTGGATAATCTGGAAGAGGTGCTGATAACTTCGGATGTGGGTGTAGAGACAACGTTGAAAATTATTGAACGTATCGAGAAGCGCGCCGCCGATGAAAAATATATGAATGCGCAAGAACTGAATATGATTTTGCGCGATGAAATCGCTGCTTTGCTGACGGAAAATAATTCAGATGATGTAGATGATTTTGAAACTCCGATTACGAAGAAACCTTACGTCATTATGGTGGTTGGAGTGAATGGCGTGGGAAAAACCACTACCATAGGTAAGCTGGCTTATCAGTTTAAGAAAGCTGGTAAATCTGTTTATCTGGGAGCGGCCGATACTTTTCGTGCGGCAGCGGTAGAGCAGTTGGTGATATGGGGGGAACGTGTAGGAGTTCCTGTTGTAAAGCAGAAAATGGGTTCGGATCCCGCCTCCGTAGCATTTGATACTCTGAGTTCGGCAGTAGCCAATAATGCTGACGTAGTGATTATTGATACAGCCGGGCGTCTGCATAATAAAGTAGGCTTGATGAATGAGCTGACTAAGATTAAGAATGTGATGAAGAAGGTTGTGCCGGATGCTCCTAATGAGGTGTTGCTTGTTTTGGATGGCTCTACTGGACAGAATGCTTTTGAGCAGGCCAAACAATTCACGCTGGCAACGGAAGTTACGGCAATGGCTGTGACTAAGTTGGACGGAACGGCTAAAGGCGGTGTTGTAATAGGTATTTCCGATCAATTCAAGATTCCTGTGAAGTACATAGGGTTGGGAGAGGGTATGGAAGACTTGCAAGTGTTCCGTAAGAAAGAATTTGTAGATTCATTGTTTGGGGGAAATGCATGAAACGGAAAACCATTGATATCATAACATTAGGTTGTTCTAAAAATTTGGTGGATTCAGAGCATTTGATGCGCCAATTAGAGGAAGCAGGTTTTTGTGTGACGCATGATGCCGAGCGTCCGAAAGGTCAGATTGCTGTGATTAACACCTGTGGCTTTATAGGTGATGCAAAGGAAGAGTCCATTAACATGATTCTTGAATTTGCACAGGCAAAAGAAGAAGGAAATTTGGAGAAACTCTATGTCATGGGTTGCCTTTCGGAACGCTATCTGAAAGAACTGGCTATTGAAATCCCCCAGGTTGATAAGTTTTACGGTAAGTTTAACTGGAAGGAACTGTTGCAGGATTTGGGTAAGGCATATCATGAGGAGCTTCATATAGAGCGTACGTTGACTACTCCCAAGCATTATGCTTATCTGAAAATATCGGAAGGATGCGACCGTAAGTGTTCGTACTGTGCCATTCCCATTATTACAGGGCGGCACATATCGCGTCCGATAGAAGAAATCTTGGATGAAGTGAGGTATCTTGTGGCTCGTGGGGTCAAAGAGTTTCAGGTCATTGCTCAGGAACTTACTTACTATGGAGTGGACTTGTACAAAAAGCAGATGTTGCCCGAATTAATCGAAAGAATTTCGGATGTTCCGGGCGTGGAATGGATACGTCTGCATTATGCCTATCCTGCCCATTTCCCTATGGACTTGTTCCGGGTTATGCGTGAGCGTTCTAATGTTTGTAAATATATGGACATTGCTTTGCAACATATCAGCGATAATATGTTGGATAAGATGCGCCGCCATGTAACTAAGGAGGAAACTTATCGTCTGATAGAGAAATTTCGTGAGGAAGTGCCCGGAATTCATTTGCGCACTACGCTTATGGTGGGACATCCGGGAGAAACGGAAGCTGATTTTGAGGAGTTGAAAGAGTTTGTCCGTAAGGTTCGCTTCGATAGAATGGGGGCATTTGCGTATTCCGAAGAAGAAGGTACGTATGCTGCGGCCCATTACGAAGATTCTGTTCCTCCGGAGGTGAAGCAGGCCCGATTGGATGAACTGATGTCTATTCAGCAAGGCATTTCTGCGGAACTGAGTGCGGGAAAAGTGGGTAAGCGGATGAAGGTGATTATCGACCGTAGGGAAGGTGATTATTATGTTGGGCGCACTGAATTCGATTCTCCTGAGGTGGATCCTGAGGTGCTGATTGAATGTGGGGATGCGTCGTTGGAAATCGGTAACTTTTACCAGGTGGAGATAATAAACTCCGATGATTTCGATCTTTTTGGCCGGATTATTTAAATATTTTTCCCAAACTCCTTGTGTATGTGGGGAAGATTTGCTAATATAGCACCGTAGTTCACAATTTTAAAGCTTGGATTTTGAATAACAAAGAATTTACTTCTGAATTGTCACGACGGTTGGGGTACACTTTAAAGGATACCTCGGAGCTGGTTACATCCTTGTTGTCGGACATGACGCGGCAGTTGGAAGAAGGGAATGTGATTTCCATACAAGGCTTTGGAACATTCGAGGTAAAGAAGAAAGCTGAACGTATATCTGTGAATCCGACAACCAAGCAGCGCATGCTGGTTCCACCCAAGTTGGTGTTGACTTATAAACCCAGTACGTTGTTAAAAGATAAGTTTAAGTAATCTTGCTTTTAAATCTTCCATATTATGAATGAGAAACTAAACATACAGGACTTGATTGATTTGCTGGCTGAAAAGCATGGCATGAGCAAGAAAAATGCTGATAGTTTTGTGAAGGAATTCTTCCAGTTGATTGAGGAAGCGCTGGAAAAAGATAAGTATGTGAAGGTAAAAGGGCTGGGGGCTTTTAAACTGATTGATGTGGAAAGCCGCGAAAGTGTCAATGTCAATACGGGGGAACGTTTTGAGATACAGGGACATACTAAAGTTTCATTTACTCCCGAACCTGCCCTGAAAGACCTCATCAATAAGCCATTCTCGCATTTTGAAACGGTGGTGCTCAATGACAATACAGTCTTGGAAGACACCCCTGTGGATAATAGTGATAATGAGGATGAAGAAAACGCCGGGCAAAAGACAGAGGAAGTAACTGCTGCTACATCGGAAGATATTGAGACGCCGAAAGAAAAAATTGAAAACCGGGAAGAAGCAGCAATATCGGAAGAAGTAACAATATCGGAAGCAGCAACAACTTTTGAAACAGCGACTTCGGAGGAAACAATGACTTCGGAGGAGGAAAAAACAGAAACCCCGGAGGAAGCGGAGGTGATGAAAACCGATGCGTCAACCGAATCTTCTACAATGAAATATTTCATTGGAATTGTAGTGTTTGTAGTGCTGTTGTGTGCAGGAGCCATTGCTTATTTATATTCCCCGGAATTATTCGATAATCTGTCATCAGAACCTCCTGTTGAGAAAGTGGTTGATGCCGGAACTGACAAACCGGCAGATAATACAGCCTTGGCAGATAGTGTTGCCGTTAAAGATACTGTAACTGTCACTGAAGCAGATACAGATACAGCATCCGGAAGTCCGGTTGCTGAACCTGTAACAAAGAAACCGGATGCACCTGTTGTCGCCAGGCGACCTGATCCGGTTAATACCACGCCGGTATCTCAGACGCAAAAAACGACTGCTCAAACTCAAAAAACAACCGGAACCGCGTATATACCCGATTCTACCAGTTATACTATTGTGGGAACGGAAACCACCTATACGATTAAATCGGGAGAAACTTTAACAAAAGTAGCCCTCCGTTTTTATGGTACTAAGGTGCTTTATCCATATATCGTAAAGCATAATCCGGCTGTTATTAAGAATCCGAATAATGTACCCGCAGGTACAACGATAAAGATCCCGAAATTAAAAAAGAAGCAGTAAAAAATTACTGCTTCTTTTTTTGCTAAATACTAAACTCTATGAAAGTAGTTTAATCTAAAGGTTTCGCATAGTTTTTTAATAAAAATTAGTTGCTATGGTTAATTTATTCCCGTACTTTTGGAAGCGAAAAGATAATTACCGGCTTTCAACCGGGCTAAAATGAAAATTAAACATTAAAAATACATTGATTTATGGCTGAAACAATTGATATCCGCGAGCTGAATGAGCGGATTGAAAGACAAAGTGCTTTCGTTACCAATCTTACTACGGGCATGGACCAGGTTATTGTAGGACAAAAGCATCTGGTAGAGTCGTTGTTAATTGGTCTGTTGTCCGACGGACATGTGCTGCTGGAAGGTGTGCCGGGTTTGGCAAAAACATTAGCTATCAAAACGTTGGCTTCATTGATCGACGCGCAGTACAGCCGTATTCAGTTTACGCCGGACTTGTTGCCGGCCGACGTTATCGGTACAATGGTTTACAGTCAGAAAGATGAGACTTTCCAAGTGAAGCGAGGTCCGGTATTTGCTAATTTCGTATTGGCGGATGAAATAAATCGTGCTCCGGCCAAAGTCCAGAGTGCCCTGTTGGAAGCTATGCAGGAACGTCAGGTTACAATAGGCAAGGAGACCTTCAAGTTGCCCGAACCATTCTTGGTGCTTGCTACCCAGAACCCTATTGAGCAGGAAGGTACATATCCGCTGCCCGAAGCACAGGTGGACCGTTTTATGCTGAAAGTTGTCATCGACTATCCGAAACTGGAAGAGGAGAAATTGATTATACGTCAGAATATAAACGGAGATAAGCTGAATGTGAAGCCTATTTTGAAAGCTGATGAGATTATCGAAGCTCGTAAAGTTGTGCGTCAGGTATATCTGGATGAGAAAATTGAGAAATACATTGTCGATATTGTATTTGCAACCCGCTATCCGGAGAAATACGATCTGAAGGAACTGAAGGATATGATTGGATTTGGTGGCTCACCTCGTGCTTCCATCAATTTGGCGTTGGCAGCTCGCAGTTATGCTTTCATCAAGCGTCGTGGCTACGTTATTCCTGAAGACGTACGTGCTGTGGCACATGATGTATTGCGCCATCGTATCGGCTTGACTTATGAGGCAGAAGCAAGCAATATGACTTCTGACGAAATTGTCAGCAAGATTTTGAATAAAGTTGAAGTGCCCTAATGTGTAAATAAATATCGTAGCCGTAAGGTTGATGTTGAAAGAGCGCTCCTGTTCTTTTACTAAAACGGGGGAAAAGATTTAGTATATCCTTACCGATGTTTTAGTAAAAAGGAAAGAAAGATTTAGTAAAAGACGTATGTCGTATACTAAGTTGTTGTTTACTAAATATTTATGTGTTACTGAATGGAAACCACTGATTTGTTAAAAAAAGTCCGTCAAATTGAGATAAAAACGCGCGGATTATCCAATAATATCTTTGCAGGCCAATATCATTCGGCTTTTAAAGGCAGGGGTATGGCTTTTTCCGAAGTGCGTGAATATCAGTTTGGTGACGATATACGCGACATAGACTGGAATGTGACGGCGCGCTTCCACAAACCATTTGTGAAGGTGTTTGAAGAAGAGCGTGAGTTGACTGTTATGTTGCTGGTAGATGTTTCCGGTAGTTTGGAGTTCGGTACAGTGAAGCAGATGAAAAAGGATATGGTGACAGAAATAGCTGCCACATTAGCTTTTTCTGCCATTCAGAACAACGATAAGATCGGTGTCATCTTCTTTTCAGACCGGATAGAAAAGTTTATTCCGCCTAAGAAAGGGCGTAAACACATTTTATATATCATTCGAGAGTTGCTTGATTTTCATCCGGAAAGCCGGCGGACAAACATTCGCCTTGGGCTGGAGTATCTTACGAATGTGATGAAGCGCCGCTGCACTGCTTTTGTTTTATCAGACTTTATTGACCGGGAGAACTTTAAGAATGCCATGACTATTGCCAATCGCAAGCATGATGTTGTGGCTATTCAGGTCTATGACCGTCGTGTAGAGGAATTGCCTGCCGTAGGACTGATGAAAATAAAAGATGCGGAAACAGGGCATGAACAGTGGATTGATACTTCTTCACGTGCTGTACGCCGCGCTCACCATGATTGGTGGGTGAACAAACAGGCGGAACTGAATGAAACATTTACCAAAAGCAATGTCGATAATGTGTCGGTACGTACAGACCAGGACTATGTTAAGGCATTGATGAATTTGTTTGCGAAACGAAATTAATCGGAAAATGAAAAGACATATATTTCTGATAACACTGTTGGCAGTCTTGACGGGTAGGATAGCAGCCCAGTCGGTGACGGTGGATGCTACGATTGACTCTTTGCAGATCCTCATTGGAGAGCAAGCCAAAATCAAGCTCCAAGTGGCATTGGATGCTGATAAGCGTGCTATTTTTCCCGCCTATGCCGATACTTTGGTGCGTGGAGTGGAAATAATCGATATAGCCAAGCCGGATACGCAAATGCTGAATGACGGCAGACGCTCGTTGATAACGCAGGAGTATACCGTAACTTCATTTGATTCGGCATTATACTATCTGCCACCGATGGAGGTGCTTGTCGATAATAAGGCATACCGTTCCAAGGCTTTGGCATTGAAAGTATATTCAATGCCGGTAGACACGTTGCATCCCGACCAGTTCTTTGGCCCGAAGCCCGTAATGAAAGCTCCCTTTGCATGGGAGGATTGGTATATGGCCATCGCTTGTGCTGTGTTGTTTGCGCCCTTCTTGTTGCTGCTTATCTACCTTGTGAAACGTATTCGTGATAATAAGCCGATTATTCGCAAGGTGAAAGTGGAGCCCAAATTGCCGCCGCATCAATTGGCTATGCAGGAAATAGAGCGCATTAAGAGTGAGAAGGTTTGGCAGAAAGGGCAGTCGAAGGAATATTATACGGAGCTGACAGACGCTATTCGTACTTATATAAAGAATCGTTTCGGCTTCAATGCATTGGAGATGACGTCTTCTGAAATTATTGATAAGTTGCTGCAAATGAATGATAAAGATGCTATCTCTGATTTGCGTTCCTTGTTTCAGACGGCGGATTTAGTGAAGTTTGCCAAGCATAGTCCGCTGATGAATGAGAACGACGCTAATTTGATTAGCGCAATCGATTTTATCAATGAAACGAAAGAAAAGGAGGACGAGAATGTCAAACCGCAGCCCACTGAGATCACTATTATTGAGAAGCGGCCTTTGCGTACCAAGATATTGCTTGGCATAGGGATTGCGGCCTTAGCAGCGGCCCTTATCGGTTCGTTGATATATATCGGTTCGGAGTTATACAACTATTTTGCTTGATGAGCGGGTAGGAGGGAACTTCAGTCATAAATTGTAAATTGTAAAATTGTAAATATCATGGTTTTTGCCAATATTGAATATTTATTCTTACTGCTGTTGCTTATACCTTATATAATATGGTATATCATGAAACGGAAGAATAGTGAAGCTACGCTTCAGATTTCGGACGCTCGTGTATATGCGCATACCCCGAAAAGTTATAAGAACTATTTGCTGCATGTACCGTTTGCATTGCGAATAATTGCTTTGGCATTGGTTATTCTTATTTTGGCCCGGCCTCAAACAACCAATAGTTGGCAGAATAGCGAAATAGAAGGTATTGATATAATGCTTGCCATAGACGTTTCTACCAGTATGTTGGCCGAAGATTTGAAGCCTAACCGGCTGGAAGCGGCAAAGGATGTGGCGGCGGAGTTTATCAATGGACGGCCGAATGATAATATCGGTATCACGCTGTTTGCCGGAGAGAGTTTTACGCAATGCCCGCTGACAGTAGATCATGCCGTTCTTCTGAATTTGATAAAGGACGTAAAGTGCGGACTTATTGAGGACGGTACAGCGGTGGGAATGGGCATCGCCAACGCGGTTACCCGGTTGAAAGACAGCAAGGCCAAATCAAAAGTTATCATTCTGCTGACGGATGGTACGAACAACAAAGGAGATATTTCTCCATTGACGGCTGCCGAGATTGCAAAAAGTTTCGGTATTCGTGTCTATACCATCGGTGTGGGTACTAACGGTATGGCGCCATATCCGTATCCGGTAGGCGGGACAGTGCAATACGTCAATATGCCGGTTGAGATAGACGAGAAGACTTTGACACAAATTGCCGGGACAACAGACGGCAATTATTTTCGTGCTACGAGTAATTCGAAGCTAAAAGAGGTATATGAAGAAATTGACAAACTGGAGAAAACGAAACTGAGTGTGAAAGAATACAGTAAGCGTCAGGAGGAATACCGCTGGTTTGCACTGGCTGCTTTCTTCTGCGTACTGCTGGAAGTCCTGTTGCGCAATTCGATATTGAAGAAAATACCGTAAGGAAGTTTGTGATTTTTTTATGGATGTGCTTTATGTCGTGCACAGATTAATATGAATAGTAAATCGTAAAATAGTAAATAAGAAGATGTTTCGATTTGAAGAACCTGCATATTTGTCCTTGTTGCTGTTGCTGCCTTTATTGGCAGCCTTTTACTTGTATTCCAATTATCGGAGACGAAGGAATATTCGTAAGTTCGGTGATCCGGTGCTGATGGCGCAATTAATGCCGGATGTGTCCAAGTACCGTCCGGATGTGAAGTTTTGGATGGTATTTGCCGCTATCGGATTGTTTGCAGTGCTGCTGGCTCGTCCCCAATTCGGCTCTAAACTGGAGACTGTGAAACGTCAGGGAGTGGAAGTGATGATTGCGCTGGATATCTCAAACTCAATGTTGGCGCAAGATGTACAGCCCAGCCGCTTGCAGAAAGCAAAAAGATTGGTGGCACAGCTGGTGGACAAAATGGAAAATGACAAGGTAGGTATGATTGTTTTTGCGGGTGACGCTTTTACACAGCTTCCTATTACCAGTGATTATATATCGGCCAAGATGTTTTTGGAATCTATCGACCCTTCATTGATTTCTAAACAAGGTACAGCTATTGGAGCAGCCATTAATTTAGCTTCCCGCAGCTTTACTCCGCAAGAAGGCGTAGGACGTGCAATCATTGTCATAACAGATGGTGAAAATCACGAAGGTGGCGCGGTAGAAGCCGCTAAGGCTGCTGCCGAGAAGGGCATTCAGGTGAATGTACTCGGTGTGGGTATGCCCGAAGGAGCACCTATTCCGGCAGAAGGAACCAATGATTATCGTCGCGATCGTGACGGAAATGTTATTGTGACCCGTTTGAACGAGCAAATGTGTCAGGAGATCGCCAAATCCGGTAACGGCATATATGTGCGTGTAGATAATACGAATGGTGCCCAGAAGGCAATCAGTCAGGAAATCAATAAGATGGCGAAAGCCGACGTAGAAACGCAAGTATATACAGAATTCAATGAGCAATTCCAGGCTGTGGCATGGATCATCTTATTGTTGCTGTTGGCAGAGATGCTGATATTGGAACGCAAGAACCCTCTGTTCCGTAATATTCATTTGTTTTCTAATAAGGAATGATGCGTATGTTACAGAAAAAATATATAGGATTGGCTTTATTGCTGTTGGCGGCAGCTACGTCTTTCGCCCAAAAAGCCGAACGTGATTTTATCCGTAAGGGAAACCGCTTTTTTAATGATAGTGTATATGTCAATGCAGAAGTGAATTATCGCAAGGCATTGGAGGTAAATCCTCAGTCCACTGTTTCTATGTTTAACCTTGGAAATACGTTGGCACAGCAGAATAAGTTGCAGGAAGCTATGGAACAATATGTTGCAGCCACAAAGATAGAAAAAGACAAGGATGATCTAGCGCAGATTTATCATAATATGGGAGTGATTTTTCAGTCACAGAAAGATTATGCTAAGGCGGTAGAAGCATACAAACAGTCGCTGCGCAATAATCCAAAGGATGATGAAACGCGTTATAACTTAGCTTTGGCCCAGAAAATGCTGAAAGACCAACAGCAGGATCAACAAAATCAGGATCAAAATCAACAACAGCAGAAGCAAGACCAACAGGAAGATAAAAAGGACCAGAATAAAGATCAACAGCAGAATAAAGAACAGCAACAACCACCTCAACCGCAAAAGAAGGATAACGAGATGTCTAAAGAGAATGCCGAACAGCTTTTGAATTCTGTTATGCAGGATGAAAAGGATGTGCAGGATAAGGTAAAGAAGCAACAGGTTATCCAGGGTGGACGTTTGGAAAAAGATTGGTAACAAACATAATTAGGAAATAATATATGAGAAAAATAGTTTTCTTATGGATAGCACTGATAATGGTCAGTTTGCATGCCTTTGCCGATGAAAAGGTATCGTTTACTGCATCTGCCCCCGATGCTGTAGCGGTGGGTGATCAGTTCAGGCTGTCGTATACAGTGACTACACAGAAAGTGAGAGATTTTCGGGTTCCTTCCATAAAAGGATTCGATGTACTTATGGGACCCAGCCGTTCACAACAGAAAAGTGTGCAGATTATTAATGGAGAAACGACCTCTACCAGCAGCATAACGTTTACATACATCTTGATGGCTACAAAGGAAGGCAGTTTTACTCTTCCCGGAGCTACCATAACCGCTGACGGTAACCAGATGGTTTCCAATGCAGTACATATAAATGTGCTTCCGGCAGACCAAGCAAATGGAGCGTCCTCCGGAAATAGTGGAAGACAAGGCGGAGCGGCAAGTCGTGCTTCATCGGGAACGTCAGTGTCAAATAGTGATCTATTTATTACTGCCACAGCCAGTAAGACGACTTTATATGAGCAAGAGGCTTTCTTGTTGACATATAAGATATATACTTTAGTTGATTTACGGGGCTTTGACAATGTCAAACTACCTGATTTCAAGGGATTCCATTCGCAAGAGGTGGAACTTCCCAATGACCGTAAATGGAGTCTTGAACACTACAAAGGAAGAAACTATCAGACAACCGTATACCGTCAATTTGTGCTCTTTCCACAACAATCGGGTAAATTAACGATTGATGCGGCCCGTTTTGATGCGTCTATCGCTAAGGCTACTCAGGTGGCCGATCCGTTTGAAGCTTTCTTTAATGGCGGAAATAATTATGTGGAAGTAAAGAAAACATTGGCAACTCCCCAGTTGACAGTTGACGTAAAAGAACTGCCGGCAGGAAAGCCCGCAGGATTCTCTGGCGGAGTGGGAGAGTTCAGTATTTCTTCATCCATAAACAGTACGAACGTTAAAACAAACGATGCTGTTACAGTGAAACTTGTCATTTCCGGAACAGGCAACTTGAAGTTGATTTCCACTCCGGAAGTTAAGTTCCCTGAAGATTTTGAAGTTTATGATCCAAAGGTAGATAATAAGTTCCGTTTGACGAGTGCCGGACTTTCCGGTAGTCAGGTAATTGAATATCTTGCTATTCCTCGTAATGCCGGCACCTATAAGATTCCTGCTGTGGAGTTCAGCTATTTTGATATCAAATCTCGTACTTATAAGACTTTGACCACTGAAGGCTATGAACTCCACGTTGAAAAGGGAAGTGGTAATGCGGCACAAACCATTGCTAACTTCACTAATAAGGAGGATTTAAAGGTGTTGAATGAGGATATTCGTTATATTAAGCAAAATGACGTCACTCTTTCTCGGAAGGGCGATTTCTTCTTTGGCTCTCTGCTATGCTGGTTATTCTATATTGTGCCTGGAGTTGTATTCATCTTGTTCTTTATCATTTATCGTAAACAAATAGCAGCCAATGCCAATGTTGCTAAAATGCGTACGAAGAAAGCAAATAAAGTTGCTGTGAAACGTATGAAAATGGCTGGTAGACTATTGGCCGATGGTAAGAAAGATGCATTTTATGATGAAGTGTTGAAAGCGCTTTGGGGATATATTAGTGACAAATTGAATATCCCGGTTTCACGCTTGTCTAAAGATAATGTTGAAGGAGAACTTCGTAATTACGGTGTGGATGATGCACTGATAAAAGAGTTCCTTGATGCATTGAATAATTGTGAGTTCGCTCGTTTTGCTCCTGGGGATGATAACCAGGCTATGGATAAAGTTTATTCAGATTCTTTGGAGGTTATCAGCAAAATGGAAAGCTCTATAAAACATTAATTGGGAGGACACTATGATGAAGAAAATAATATCCTTAACATTTGGATTGCTGATGACAATGGCTGCTTGGGGACAAAGTTCTGCAGCAGTAGATACTTTGACTCCTGCGCAAGATTCAGTCTCTATCGGTTCACATACGGAATTCGCAGCAGCTAAGATCTCAGATGATAATGTGACTAAAGCAGAGGGTGATAGTGCATATATGCGAAATGATTATGCTTCTGCCATTCAAATTTATGAGAGTCTATTAAAGAAAGGGGAAGCGGCAGAAATCTATTATAATTTAGGTAATAGTTATTACAAAGCCGATGATATAGCCAAAGCAATTCTAAATTATGAACGTGCTTTGTTATTACAACCTGGCAATGCGGATATTCGTGCTAATTTAGAGATTGCGCGTTCTAAAACGATAGATAAAGTAGTCTCGGTGCCTGATATCTTTTTTGTAGCCTGGGTGAAGTCTTTGATAAATTGTTTAAGTGTAGATGCATGGGCTAAGTTAGGAATCGTATTCTTTATTCTTTTACTTATATCATTTTCTCTTTTTTTCCTTTCCAAACAGATTGTGTGGAAGAAGAGTGGATTTATAGCCGGAATTGCATTTTTGTTTCTTGTTGCCTTGAGTAACATCTTTGCTTCAGAACAAAAAAGCGAATTGATGAATAGAAATAAAGCTATTATTTTATCTCCCAGTGTTACAGTACGAAGTACTCCCAGTGAAAGTGGCACCAGTTTGTTTATTCTGCATGAGGGGCATAAAATAGAGGTTAAGGATAATTCTATGCGCGAATGGAAAGAAATTCGTCTGGAAGATGGTAAAGTAGGATGGGTTCCTACTTCTGCAATAGAAGTGATTTAGAGATAGTTTATTGCCGAATAGTAAAGCCCGCATGGGATATAAAAGGTGTTTTTCCTGTTTATATTTCATACGGGCTTTTGAGGCATTTATAGAATGTTAAACATATAACAGAAAAATACAAGTAAATAGTTTGTTTTATCTTTTTTTTTCCTTAAGTTTATAGCGTGATAAAACAATATCCAAAGTATTAACCATTAAATTTATGAATATGAGAACGATAACATTTAATGAACTCCGTAAGATCAAAGACTCATTACCCAGCGGTAGTATGCATAGAATAGCCGATGAACTCGGACTTAACGTTGACACAGTAAGAAACTTTTTTGGTGGCCACAACTTTAAGGAAGGCAAGAGTGTTGGGATTCATTTGGAACCTGGTCCTGATGGCGGTTTAGTAATGATTGATGATACTACAGTCCTGGATCGGGCTTTGAAGATTTTAGATGAGATTGCAGGCGAAGCTGTAGAACCCGTTCGGGCTTAAGAAAAATTAAAAAGAATCCCAATTGCTGAGAAACAATTGGGATTTCTTGTTTGTTTTTATAAACAATCTAATTGGATAACTTATGGAAGATAAATTAGTAACATTAGCTATTCTGACGTATGCAAAGGCACAGATACTGAAGAATGTTCTTGAAAATGAGGGCATTGAAACTTATATTCATAATGTGAATCAAATACAGCCGGTCGTATCCTCCGGTGTGCGTGTTCGTATTAAAGAAAGTGATTTACCGCATGCTTTGAAAATTACTGAAAGTTCAGCATGGCTGTCTGAAGAGGTGGTAGGAGGAAAGGCTCCAAAAATAGAGAAGGGGAGTAATAAAGTTGTGATTCCTGTTGATTTTTCAAATTATTCATTGAAAGCGTGTGAGTTTGGCTTCAATTTTGCAAAAAACATAGATGCTGAAGTTGTTTTACTCCATGTTTATTTTACACCTATTTATGCTACGTCATTACCATATGGTGATGTTTTTAACTATCAGTTGAGCGATGAAGAAAATGTAAGAAGTATATTACAAAAAGTTCATGCAGATTTAAATGTTTTGTCTGATAAGGTAAAAGTCAAAGTCGCTTCTGGGGAGTTTCCTGATGTAAAATATGTTTGTGTGTTGAGAGAAGGTATTCCGGAAGAAGAAATATTACGTTATGCCAAAGAATATCGTCCGGTGATCATTATAATGGGAACACGTGGTAAAAATCAAAAGGATATTGATTTAATTGGCAGTGTGACAGCTGAGGTCATTGAACGTAGTCGTGTGCCCGTTCTGGCTATTCCTGAAAATACGCCATTCAAACAATTTAGTGAAGTGAAGCGTGTGGCGTTTATTACAAATTTTGATCAACGGGATTTAATCGCCTTTGATTCACTAATTAATAGTTTGAAACCATTCCATTTTTCTATATCTCTAATTCATCTTACTGATGTAAGCAACACTTGGAATGAGATTAAATTAGGTGGTATTAAAGAGTATTTCCAAAAACAATATCCACAATTAGAGATTTATTATGATGTAGTAAAGAATGATGATTTATTGAATAGCTTAGATAATTATATTAAAACCAATCATATAGGTATTATTGCATTGACATCATATAAGAGAAATATATTTTCTCGTTTATTCAATCCTGGAATTGCGAGAAAGATGATATTTCATTCTGATACACCATTACTGGTAATTTGTGGGCGTTCTAATTGATTTCTATTTGCTTTGATTATAGGAGGAATTATAATTCTACAATATCACGAATGTGTTTAATATAAAATATTAACAGATGTAATATTGTATTTAACACAAAAATACATTACAAATGTAATATTCGATAAGTAATGTGATATAAACCGTCAACATAAGCAATAATAAGTTGCATAATAGGAAAACCATTCAATAAAATATATAATCCGTCAAACTGATATAACCACACAACAGATAGGGAAGACAGAAAATCAAATATTTCCATTAAGTCATGAAAGGGTATAGGACACCATTGTATAGAGTAATTCATAATATAAAGATTTTTATCCTGTCATTTTTCGTATAATAGGACAAGAAAAGAGGACAGCCGAGATATTCATTAATCGGCTGCCCTTCGGGAAAATGACTAAGGTTTTACTTAAGACATTTAATCACATAAAGACACAATGCTACAAACAATAATAATAAAATAAGAAAGAACAAAGGAGCATTCATATTAGTATATTATAAAGTACATAGCAAAGATAGAACAATTACTTAAAAACATCAAATTTCTTTGTAGGACGCGAAATAAATAAGTCCTTGAAAGAATAAGGCAAATCTTCGTTAATAAGTTTTTGTAAAGTAACAGAAATAGTTTTAACGCGGTCACGATAAGTTTCAGCATCATACTGATTCTGCATAGCCTGTCCATTAGCACGAACAACTGTTTCAGCAAGCTTTTCAATTTCATGTTGAGCTTGTTTCTGAGTAAGATTCTTCTGCGCATACTTCAATGCAATATCGGCAGCACCTTGAGCCAACTGTAACTTTTGAGATTGAGGTAAGAACTTAAGTTCTTGTTCACGCATCAGATTTTCAGTAACAGCAATTCTCGTTTGTGCCTGTATTTGACGAACATTCTCGTTATTAACAGCAATTTGCGATGCAGAGAGGTCCTTTTGAATAGAAGATAAAACACGCTGAATAGCTACACGTTCATCATCATTCTTAGCTTCATTATAAGTCTTATACAATTCAGCAATTGCTTTACTTGCAATATACTTACCCTCAATACGCAAATTATCGGCTTGTGCATTCTGAATATTACGTTGTGAACCTGTCATAATAGTATCAATCGCATGTCCAAGTCCTTGCATAACACCTGAATAATCAGCAGAATAAGGAGTAGCGGTAGGGGGTTGAACACCTTGAGCACTGGGAGAACCAGCAGACGGGGCAGAACCTTGTGTTCCTGATACAGAGCCAGCAACACCAGCAGAACCGCCGTTCATCATCATATAAGGGTTCAAACCAGCAGCTTCCAAACGTGCACGTTGAGCAGACGGGTCATTATATTCGTTCGTCTTATTCCACATTTCCGTCTGATAAGCTTTATTGTCTTCATACAACTTCCAAGCATTCGCCTTTTGGTCATCATAGAATTTCCACTGGTCACCTAACTGTGTCTGATACATTTCCTTATTATAAGCAATCTGTTTATCAAACATTTTCTCATTAAAGGCATTATTCATTTGAGCAATTTCCTTGTTGGCTTGATTCTGCATATGAGTAGTAGAAGCACCACCAATAAGGGAAGTACCTGCACCAATAGCAGAACCGACAATGCCAGTCATAGCAGCAGCACCCATAATTCAATATTTTTATAATTACACATAACTTTATATTTCAAAGGTATTATTTCATAGGGCATAGCCCTGGAGCCCCCCCTTAAAAGGGAACCCCCCAGTTAAGGTTCAGGTTAAAAAATAAAAGGGGGAGACTGCTCGCAGGCTCTTTTTTATTTTAGAACTGAAGACATAACCGAGGGGAAATAATTACTCAGCAGGAGGAACAGGTTCAGCAGGAGGAACAGGTTCAGAAACTGGTTGAATTTCAGCAGCAGCGGCAGCAATCATTGCATCCTGAGAACTCATAAGATACTGAGACCAAGCCATTAATTCACTCGGCGTCTGAATAAACCTTGATTTGACAAATGAACATAACTGGTCGTCAGTCATCTTTTTACGCAAATCTGACATTTTAGGTTCGGAAACAGACAAATTGTCAAAATATTCAACAAGTTGTGCACGAGTAAGCTTATTTAAACGTTGCTGGTTAAACAACATATAAATATCAGAAGTAACACGAATAGACTTTTTACCGTCACACTCTATTTCCTGAAACATGAAGTCATGAAGAGGAGAGGGTTCTACAAACTCACTAACTGACAATACGGCAGAATTAACATTATTAGGTTGAGAATTATACACATAAGGCTCAACACGTCGCTTTGTACACCACATAATAAACAAATTTAAAATTAATAAGGTAAACCGTCAGTATCAAGATTACGGACAGATTTAATATCAAAAAACGAACTACACAAGAACTGGTCTGTATTAAAATTACTATTAACCTCAACAGCAAAAATAGGGTTAAGACAATTCGGGTTAACCTTAAAAAAAGTAAAATTCATAGGAGCAACAGAAGGAACAGGTTCAGACGGCTCAACAGGAGGCGCATCGTTAGGAAGAGAAACCTGATTTACAACAGATGCATTACCATAAGATATTACCCAAGAGTTCAATGAACGTTTAAAACCGCCAACTGATTGGTCTACTGATGTTTTATAATCGACATAACGAGGTACATAGCCAAGAACAAGACCAGAAGCATCCGCCATAGAACGAAGAGGATTCATAAGCTGAACCAACGGCATAGACTGCATACCTACGCGGTCAAATTCAGGGATAGCATAATCAGTCGCATTAACTTTCAAAAATGCAGGGTCGAGCATATCAGTAGTATAGTCAAGCAAAGGTAAACAATGATAAATGCACATAATCAAACCATAGCGACCATTGCTATTAAAGTTAATCTCACCATTCGAAACACCAACACCTTTACCTGCAATATCAGCAGCAGCACTTCCAGTAATATTAGTATTAACAACTTCATTAATATCAATAGAAGAAGAAACACCACCAAGATAAGTACAGAGTTCTGAGAAGCCGTCACCAACAGAAACACCCCAGTGTTTCTCTAACTGGTCTTTATAATCTTTATTACCTGATTGGGTAATCTCTTTCCATTTTTGCAAGAACTCAGCTTGACGAAGAACCAATATAGAGAGGTCACCAACAGTATCAAATGCAGGAAGGTTTTTAGTAGCCGTACCGCTCGCAGTAGTAGGCGAAGCTCCAACAGTAGAAAAATTAGATAGAGTAAGTTTACCAGTTACATTCGGAGTAATCGAAGCAACAGCAGTATCACCGTATTGCTGATGTGGGAGAACACCATGAAACAAGTCTTTCTGCCAATTACAATAACGCAAATCAAAGAAATTATAATTTTGAATAAAAGGAAGATTATTATAGAAATTAGTAACATACATGCTATTACCGTCCATATAATCGACATTGAATGTAGACGGAGAAATACGCTCCCATTGACTATCACGATAAAAATCTGAATAGATTTTTTGATAAGCCAACAGACCGAAGAGATTTTGCGTCAAATCAGCCATTAAAGGAGCGTCCGACCAAGGAGAAGCCAAATAGGTTTCAAAATTACCATAACCAAGATATTCAAGAAGTTTAACAGAACCTGAAGCACGAGAATAACCAAAATAATTACTTTTATAACTGGCGTTATTATTCTCAATAGAATAAATATAATCAGCAATGGATTGAACAGTAGTATAAGGCATTTCACCATTCAAAACAAAATTCTCCGTAGGATCAAGAGAAACAGCATGTTGAGGATTATCATACATCTGTGTCAACACTGTATTAGACTTATTCCATAGCAAATCATAGGGAACAAAGAAAAAATCATAATACTCTCTGATACGAGCAAACGCAGCAGTATTAACAGGTTGAGTACGAGTAAAAGCCTTAAGATTAATCTTAAACGTATCACCGGGCAAGACTTCTTTAACCATAACCGGCAACAACTCACCAGCTTTAGCAGTAAAATTCTTTTTTAAAGACAAATCAAATCCATTACGCGAGGGTTTATTACGTATGGACTTCATAGACATAATATTTGCCATAACATTAAAAAATTAAATTAAACATTATTCGTCGACGAAAATTTTATTCAAATCATTTAGTTTCTTGTGTTTAATACGGTCAGAAAACAACTTATTTATCTGCATATCATACAATCTATATACAGGAGTTTTCTTATAAACAGAAGAATTAAAGTAAACATTATCATAAAAAAATGGATAATAACTATTTTCCCAAGCATCAGACATTAAATCAAGGTCACCAACCAAATCACTCTCATAGAACAATTGCTGATTCTCAAAGAACGTTTTTAAATGCATATAATCTAAACGAGAATAAAATTCTTCAATAAGCTTCAACTTTCGTTTCTGCTCCGACAAGGTAGGCCTATCACACACATAATACAAAAAGTGTTTCGAAAGAAGAAGTTCCGTATAGACGCGATGAACATAACGGCACATTTCAATACTATCAAGAGAATAGTTAACTATCTCAGGTTCAAAGAAATACTGTGAGAGCTGATATAAATCAGACTGATCGGAAACCTTGCCAAATATATCCAAACAATAAGTATCTATCTTATTATGAAAATAGTAGATATAGCCTACTATTTCTTTCGCAAGCGAGAACGTCGTTTCGGCGGACGGGAATAAACGCCTTGCTGTATCATATATTCCATAAGAGTAAGCACGTTCACGTGAAGATTTATCAGCAAATCCTTTACATTTGGGATAGAAGTAAGCGTAAGCCGACCGCCATACATCGAATTCCTTATAGCGTCCATTGATAACGATGCTTCTTTTAATAAACTGTTCAGGGGTAAGCGTGTATATTTTTTTTCGTTCACCTTGCAAAAAGCCTTGACCCAGCTTTTGAGAATGAACGCAGAATGGACAGAGGGTAGGTAACGTAAGAACTTTGGGTACAAGCACACTGCTATTAACATAGCCCGCAACGTACGATGAACACTTACCTTTGGATAACTGACAGTCGACACGACCATAGGACCACGCCTCAGATACAGCCGCTGAACATACTTGTAAGGCTTCGTCTGATTGGAGGAATAATAAGATATGATAATGCGGGCGGAAGTGTACGGGTCCGTACTCTCCGATAGCAAAGTAACGCACTTTTTCTTTGGGGAATCTTTTTGCAACATAATAACGGAATCTTTTAAAAAACAACTGTAAATCAAACTTTCTCAAATAGGGAAGATAACCAAATAAGTGAAATTTGTCTTGTAAACGTTCAATCTCTTTTATAGACAAATCAGCCTCACCAAGATACTCACCAGTCTCAACATCTACGAGGTCATGTCCATAAGGCCTTTCCATAGAATCGACAAACTGTGCACGAGGAATAAAGCGATTAGCATAAGTAAGTGTAATAAACAACATATGCTTAGATGAATAACTTTCCAAATCACACTGAAATGCATATCGGGAATTTTTAGCCAAAATACAAGCCTTACAATGTCCACAGGGAACAGTCATAGCTTCATTTGTATAAGGGTTAACAATTCGTTGAGGGTTCAGGCACTTGCAAAAGGGGTTGAACAACGACATAATCACTTATAATTTAAATCAACAATAGTAGAATCAACAGAAGTAGCCTGAGACTGCTCAGTAGACTGATTACTATTAGTATTGTTCTTACTAATACTCATACTCATAGTACACGAAACACAGAGCCAAACGGCTGCAATAGCTACAACCGCTTTGACTACAATCTCAATTGTTTTGTAAATCTTTTCTTTATCCATAATTAAACAACTTTTATTTCATAAATTTTATCAAAACGAGAATGTTTAGAACGCTTAGCAGAACGATATACATCCTCAAACGAACCACGAAAAACAAGATCATAAAAAGAACCAGAAACAGTAACCATAATAACAATATACATGCTTTCCATAACTATATAATTTAAAAATTAATATTCAAAAATTTCATAACCACAATAATACCATTTCCAAACACCAGACATAACATTAAAAACATTAAAAGCCTCAATAACAGTACAATCTTTAAAAGTCTTACGATGAAAACGACCGTCAGAAGAAGCTATATAACTAATAACAACTTTGCGATATTTTAATAATTTTTTGTTAAAAATAAGATGTGCCATAACTTTGATTATTGGTTACGGCACAAATATAATCACAAAAATAAATTCTACAATATCACGATTATGTTTAATATAAGATGCGTAATAATTATTTAATTAGCCTCTATCATAGAAAACATAATATTATAAAAATGGCTGTTTCATACAAGAACAGCCATTTTTATAATATTTACGATTATTGCATTAACTTCTCTATCGCATCAAATTCAGGACCCATTTGCAGATTGTAGTAAACTCGATACAATCCATTTAACCACAGATCTTTTTGTTCAGGTTTCAATTCTTTTGCTTTTTCATAATTAGGTCTTGCCTTTTCATAAAAAGCTTTTAATGTAGCCTGATCATCTTTATATTTAGGATTATTGACATCAGTAGTTGCTTTTTCTGAGAAATCCTGTGCCTGTAAACAGTAAATCAGACCTAAGTTTGAATATGCTTCTGCATAGTTAGGATCAACTTCAATAGTCTTTTTATAGAATTCAATGGCCTTATCATAATCTTTCATATTATGATAGAGATACCCTTTCACATATAAATAGAATGTGTTGTTAGGATCCTTAGCCAGCATGTCGTCTGCAAATTGCATTGCTTCATCAAACTTATTGCTATTGCTATAATAATCAATCAGATGACCAAAAAAGAATGAATGTTCCGGATATTTTTGAATGCCATCTTTTAAAGAAGCAATCCATTTAATAGTATCGCCTTGAGCTTTTAATGCTGTAGAAATGAATTCCATGGCATACTTTCCTACCTCCTTGTCTTCTTTTGCATATGGAGCATATTTCAAGACATTAGGATAATCTTCCATTTTGGCAGCGGCTAAACTTGCATAATAAGCAATTTGAGGTAATACAGTATCTGTTTGAAGCAGATTTTCCTTTTCAAACATTGGATTGGCAGCAATATCTACATAAGTTGCAAAAAAATCAAGAGCTTCTTTATTCTTATCCAAATTGAAATATTGAATACCGCCATTAATCAAATTAGGACGTGCTGCTAATATAGCGGCGCTATTTGATTTTCTGTATTTATTCTTGATTTTACCTTTTTCATTGGGTATTTGTGCAAGTTCGTCACACTTAAAGTAATATTTACACATGTTCAGTGCGCTATTATATACTTTAAGAGTGTCATAAGGCTTTCTCAAATATGCATTTTCCATTTCTTTTTCATTGATTCTTTTTTGAATAAAGCCTGCTACGTCCCATGTTTCGGCATTGTCCTTCGTTTCAGTGTTGGTCAAAGCTCCGTTGATAAGTTTCTCTGCTTGGGCAAAATCTGGTTTTACTTCGTTAGCAATGCTCTTAGCTTCTTTTACGCTTTTTTCTTGAGCGAAAGTGAAGCCTACTGCAAGTAGTAAGACCATTGAAAATAGTACTCTTTTCATGATTGTAGAAAATTTTAAATTAATATTATGTCTATTCTTCATTTTCATTATTTACTTCATTCTGAGGAGTTTCTGAAATATTTTCATCTTCTTCTGTGATGATATCCTCTTCGGTTTCTGAAGTCACTTTACATACAGAACCAATTTCATCATTACGTTTCTCAAGATTAATCAGTCGTACTCCTTGTGTGGCACGTCCCATAATACGAACATCGGCAACTTTCAGACGAATGGTAATTCCGGATTTATTGATGATCATTAAATCATTTTCATCTGTAACAGACTTGATGGTCACCAATTTGCCAGTTTTATCAGTTATATTCATGGTTTTTACACCTTTACCGCCTCGGTTTGTTTTGCGATAATCTTCAATGTCAGAACGTTTACCATATCCTTGTTCTGATACCACCATAATTGTTTCAGCTTCAGGATCTTTGATACAGATCATTCCAACTACTTCATCTTGTCCGTCTTCATCAAGTGTCATACCACGTACGCCGGTAGCTGTACGTCCCATTACACGTACGGCATTCTCGTGGAAACGAATAGCACGCCCGTTGCGATTGGCGATGATAATTTCATTATTACCATTAGTCATACGTACTTCGATAACACGATCATCTTCACGAATAGTAATGGCATTGACACCATTTTGACGAGGACGAGAATATTGTTCAAGTAATGTTTTCTTAATAACGCCATTCTTGGTACAGAACAATACGTAATGACTATTGATGAAGTCTTGGTCATTCAAGTTTTTCACGCGTAGATATGCGTTTACAGCATCGTCAGAATCAATATTCAATAGATTCTGAATGGCACGCCCTTTAGAATTCTTTGTACCTTCAGGTATCTCATACACTTTTAGCCAATAACACTTACCTTTCTGCGTGAAGAACATCATGGTATTGTGCATTGTTGCGGGATAGATATGTTCCACAAAGTCTTCATCGCGTGTTTCTGTTCCCTTAGAGCCTACTCCGCCTCGATTTTGAGCTCGGAACTCGCTTAATGGAGTACGTTTGATATATCCCATATGAGAAATGGTAATAATCATTTCGTCGTCTGCATAGAAATCTTCCGGATTGAATTCTTCAGATGAATAAACAATTTCAGAGCGACGTTCGTCACCATATTTATCTTTGATCTCGATTAATTCGTCTTTGATAACTTTACGGCAAAGCTCATCGTTGACAAGGATTTCTTCCAAATAGGCAATCTGTTTTTGGATTTCTTCATACTCAGCATGAAGTTGGTCTTGCATAAGACCGGTCAATTGGCGCAGACGCATTTCTACAATGGCACGTGATTGGATTTCTGTCAGTTCGAAACGTTCCATCAAACCGCTGATCGCATCATTCGGAGTCTTTGCTGCACGAATAATTTTGATTACTTCATCAATATTGTCTGATGCGATAATCAAACCTTCTAAGATATGAGCACGCTCTTTAGCTTTACGTAAATCATATTGAGTGCGGCGAATAACCACATCATGGCGATGTTCTACGAAGTATTTAATAAGCTCTTTCAGGTTCAATAAACGAGGACGACCATGTACTAGCGCCACATTGTTTACACCAAAAGAAGTCTGTAATAAGGTCATCTTATAGAGCTTATTCAGCACTACACTGGCGTTAGCGTCCCGTTTCACATCGATGACAATACGCATACCTTCGCGGTCAGACTCATCATTAGCATTAGAAATGCCTTCTATCCTCTTTTCATTGGCTAAATCGGCAATAGATTTGATTAATTCGGCTTTATTGACTCCGTAAGGAATTTCAGTAACGATAATCTTGTCATGGGTAGAGGTTGTCTCTATTTCTGCTTTGGCGCGCATTACGACACGTCCACGACCAGTTAGATACGCCTCGCGTACGCCACTCATACCATAAATATATCCTCCTGTCGGGAAATCAGGAGCCTTGACATAAGTCATTAAGGACTCAATATCAATATCATTATTATCGATATATGCAATGCAGGCATCTATCACTTCAGATAGATTATGGGTTGGCATATTTGTGGCCATACCTACGGCAATACCAGAAGCTCCATTTACAAGGAGATTTGGGATACGGGTAGGCATCACAGTTGGCTCCAATAATGAGTCATCGAAGTTGGTTTGCATATCAACAGTTTCTTTATCAAGATCCTGCATCATTTCTTCCCCAATCTTCTGCAAACGACATTCTGTATAACGCATGGCGGCAGCACTGTCTCCGTCTACAGAGCCATAGTTACCCTGTCCGTCTACAAGCATGTAGCGCATAGCCCAAGGCTGGGCCATACGAACGAGAGCACCATATACGGAAGAGTCACCATGTGGGTGATATTTACCTAATACCTCACCAACAACTCTGGCAGATTTTTTATAGGGTTTATCCGACGTATTTCCCAGTCCCATCATACCGAAAAGGATTCTTCGGTGAACAGGTTTAAAACCATCTCTAACATCAGGAAGGGCACGCGAAACAATGACCGACATAGAGTAGTCAATGTACGAAGACTTCATTTCCTCCTCGATGTTAATCTTTATAATTCTGTCTTGTTCAAGCATTTAAAAAGATTATTAATTATACATTTTGGGGTTTGTGAAAAACCACGCTAAAGTACTGCTTTTTTACGATATACAAAAGTTTTCCTTCATAAACTTTGTTGCCGGCCACATTCTTACAGAGATTCCCTCTATATAGGATCGTGATAGAGTTCACCTGTAAACAAGGGAGGATTGGAAATAGATGAATTGTGCGTTATTATATATAAGGTGTAGGAGAAAAACGGGAGTAACATTATGATTTGTGGCACAGGATTTGTACATTATTAATTCAGTTTGTGATACGCAATATAAAGAAATGCGTATCTTTGTAATAGAAAAACCTTTAATTGAGGAGATTAAAATTATATGAACAATCAATTTTCACAAAGAGTTTCTGATATAATAACTTATAGCAAGGAAGAAGCTAATAGGTTGAGAAATAGATATATCGGTCCTGAACATCTCCTACTTGGTATGTTGCGTGACGGCGGTGGAAAGGCTATCGAAATATTGATGAGACTCGATATAGACTTGAAAAAGGTGAAGAAGCGTATCGAAAGTTTTTTGAGAGAGGCTGAAGATGACACCCTATTACCGGATGCAGATGTCCCATTGTCTCCAATGGCTGCTAAGATATTGAAAATGTGTATTTTGGAAGCACGTGTCTTGAAAAGTGCAACTGCCGATACTGAGCATGTATTATTGGCTATATTGAAGGATGGAGATAATTTGGCTGCTACTGTCCTGGAAGAAAATCGTGTAAACTATCAGTTTGTATTCGAGCAGCTTACAATGCAATCTACTAATCCGAATGCAGGAATGGGATTTCAGGAAGAAGATGAAGAGGATGAAGAAGACATGAATATGTCTCATTCTTCCCGTAGTGCAGGAATGGGAACGGCTTCTTCTGCGCAAACAGCATCAAAGCAACCCTCTAATGATACTCCGGTATTGGATAATTTCGGTATGGATATGACTCGTGCAGCTGAGGAAGGTAAACTTGATCCTGTGGTTGGGCGTGAACGTGAAATAGAGCGCTTGGCGCAGATTTTGAGCCGTCGTAAGAAAAACAATCCAGTGCTGATTGGCGAACCGGGAGTTGGCAAATCGGCTATTGTAGAGGGACTGGCATTGCGTATTGTCCAAAAGAAGGTATCTCGTATCCTATTTGATAAACGGGTTGTTATGCTTGACATGGCTTCTGTTGTGGCTGGAACTAAATATCGCGGGCAATTTGAAGAGCGTATACGTTCTATTATTAATGAATTGCAGAAGAACCCGAATATAATTCTATTTATAGATGAAATTCATACTATTGTAGGTGCTGGTGCCGCTGCAGGTTCTATGGATGCGGCTAATATGCTGAAACCGGCCTTGGCTCGTGGTGAAATACAATGCATCGGTGCTACAACTCTTGATGAATACAGAAAGAATATAGAAAAAGATGGAGCTTTGGAACGTCGTTTTCAAAAAGTGATTGTAGAGCCCACAACTCCGGAGGAAACCCTCCAAATATTAAAAAATATAAAAGAAAAGTATGAAGAGCATCATAATGTTGATTATACAGATGAAGCGTTGGAGGCATGTGTCAAGTTGTCAGACCGTTATGTAACTGATCGCAACTTTCCTGATAAAGCTATTGATGCTTTGGATGAAGCCGGTTCACGCGTGCATCTAATGAACATAAATGTTCCTAAAGAAATTGAGGAACAGGAAAAGCTAATAGAAGACGCACGTGTTTTGAAGGCTGAAGCGGTGAAATCTCAGAACTTTGAATTGGCTGCTAGTTATCGGGATAGAGAGAAAGAACTTTCTGTTCATTTGGATGAAATGAAAGCTGAATGGGAAGCGCGTCTCAAAGATGATCGCCAAACTGTTGGTGAGGAAGAAATAGCCAATGTAATTTCAATGATGTCTGGGGTACCGGTGCAGCGTATGGCTCAAGCGGAAGGTATCAAACTGGCTGGCATGAAAGAAGATTTGCAAGCCAAGGTTGTGGCACAAGACACTGCTATTGAAAAGCTTACCAAAGCAATATTGCGCAGTCGTGTAGGATTGAAAGACCCTAATCGTCCCATTGGTACATTTATGTTTCTTGGCCCTACCGGTGTAGGCAAAACACACTTGGCAAAACAGTTGGCTAAATACATGTTCGGTTCCAGCGATGCGTTGATACGTATCGATATGAGCGAGTATATGGAAAAATATACGGTGTCTCGTATGATTGGTGCGGCTCCGGGATATGTCGGTTATGAAGAAGGCGGACAGTTGACGGAGAAAGTACGCCGCAAACCTTATTCCATAGTGTTGCTTGATGAAATTGAGAAGGCGCATCCGGATGTTTTCAACATCTTGTTGCAGGTATTGGATGAAGGGCGTCTTACTGACAATTATGGCAGAACCATTGATTTCAAGAATACTGTGATTATTATGACCTCCAATATTGGAACCCGCCAATTGAAAGAATTCGGTCGTGGTGTGGGATTTGCGGCGCAAGCTCGTACGGATGATAACGAACATTCGCGTAGTGTGATTCAAAAGGCGTTGAATAAGACTTTTGCTCCTGAGTTCTTGAACCGTTTGGATGAAATCATAACGTTTGACCAGCTTTCACTGGATGCTATTACAAAAATTGTAGATATAGAGTTGAAAGGCTTGTATGGGCGTGTTGAAGCTATTGGCTATAAGATGGTTGTGGATGATGAAGCCAAAAGATTTCTTGCAACGAAAGGTTATGATGTACAATTTGGTGCTCGTCCGTTGAAACGAGCCATTCAGAATTATTTGGAAGATGGACTTTCGGAACTTATTATTTCGGCTGGGTTACAACCGGGAGATACGATTAACGTTTCTGTAAATAAGGAGAAAGATGAGTTGAATATAACCAAAGCGTAATAAAAGTTTTTATAATAAAAAGCAGTCAAAATGTCAGCTCTTGGGAGCTGGCATTTTTTTTGTGTTCTGTTTGCCAAAGCAATGAAATATAAATATAAATTTAAAATATAAGTTTAGTATGCAAAAAGGAAATATTGGGGTAACTACAGAAAACATTTTCCCCGTTATCAAAAAGTTTTTGTACAGTGATCATGAGATTTTCCTTCGTGAATTAGTATCTAATGCAGTTGACGCTACTCAGAAGCTTAAAACGCTGGCGTCTATTGGCGAATTTAAAGGTGAAGTCGGTGATTTGACAGTACGTGTGTCTTTGGGTAAGGATACGATTACCGTATCAGACCATGGAATTGGTTTAACGGCAGAAGAAATAGATAAATATATTAATCAGATTGCATTTTCGGGAGCGAATGATTTTTTGGAAAAATATAAGAATGACGCCAATGCTATTATCGGCCATTTCGGACTTGGTTTCTATTCGGCTTTCATGGTTGCCAAGAAAGTTGAAATAATTACCAAGTCACATCAGGAAGGAGCTAAAGCTGTGAAATGGACTTGTGATGGTAGTCCCGAATTTACAATTGAAGATACAGAGAAAGCGGAACGCGGTACTGACATAGTTCTTTATATAGATGATGATTGTAAGGAATTCCTTGAAGAAACACGCATATCTTCTCTTTTGAAAAAATATTGTAGCTTCCTTCCTATTCCTGTTGCATTTGGCAAGAAAAAAGAGTGGAAAGACGGTAAGCAGGTTGAAACAGAGGAGGATAACATTATTAATGATGCAAATCCGTTGTGGACACTGAAACCCAGTGAATTAAAAGACGAGGATTATAAAAAGTTCTATCGTGACCTTTATCCGATGTCCGATGAACCGTTGTTTTGGATACATCTGAATGTGGATTACCCGTTCCATCTTACAGGTATATTGTACTTTCCAAAAGTAAAGAGCAACATAGAGTTGAACAAAAACAAAATACAGCTCTATTGCAATCAGGTGTATGTAACGGACTCCGTAGAGGGCATTGTTCCAGACTTTTTGACTTTGTTGCATGGAGTACTTGATTCGCCGGATATTCCACTGAATGTTTCTCGTTCCTATTTGCAAAGTGATTCTAATGTGAAGAAAATTTCTACATACATTACAAAGAAAGTATCCGATCGCTTGCAATCTATATTCAAGAACGATCGTAAACAGTTTGAGGAGAAATGGAATGATTTGAAAATCTTTATTAATTATGGAATGCTCACTCAGGAGGATTTCTATGATAGAGCAAAAGATTTTGCCCTTCTTACCGATACTGATAACAAACATTATACTTTTGAAGAGTATAAGACTTTGATAAAAGACAATCAGACTGACAAGGATGGTAACTTGATTTATCTGTATGCCAACAATAAAGATGAGCAATACAGCTATATTGAGGCGGCCAAGAATAAGGGCTATAACGTATTGTTGATGAATGGACAGCTTGACGTTGCTATGGTAAGTATGTTGGAGCAGAAATTTGAAAAAGTACGTTTTACTCGCGTAGACAGTGATGTCATTGATAACTTGATAGTTAAAGAAGACAAGAAAAACGATGTATTGGATGCCGGTAAGCAAGAGGCTCTCTCTGCTATTTTCAAGAGTCAACTGCCGCAAATCGAAAAAACAGAGTTTAGCATAATGGCGCAATCTTTGGGGGAAAATGCCTCGCCGGTGATGATTACTCAAAGTGAGTATATGCGTCGTATGAAAGAAATGGCTAATATTCAGGCCGGAATGAGTTTCTATGGTGAAATGCCGGATATGTTTAACTTGGTATTGAATGCTGATCATAAGTTAGTCAAAGAGATTCTGGATGATGAAGATAGAGAATGTACAGCAGCTATTGCACCGGTTCAGAAAGAAATGGATGATATCAACAACCGTCGTAATGAACTGAAAAAGAAACAGGAAGGCAAAAAAGATGAAGAGATTTCTACAGTTGAAAAAGATGAAGTAGACAGCTTGGACAAGAAGTGGGAAGAACTGAAAGCACAGAAAGAAAGTCTGTTTGCCGACTATGCCGCCCATAATAAAGTTGTTCGTCAATTGATTGATTTGGCTTTGCTTCAAAACGGTATGTTGAAAGGTGAGGCTTTGAATAACTTTGTTAAAAGAAGCATTGATATGATTAAATAAGCCCCTTTAAATTTATTATATAGGGCATTACAGCTTATATGAGTTGTAATGCCCTTTTTTTTGTTTGTTTTTTCGTAATGATTATGTTTTTTTCCGTTGGATACGAGGTTTTTGGAAACTATTGTCTATATTTGGACATTGAATAAACTAGTATATTTCACTCGAAACTATATTCATGAAAAGATTTCTTTTGTTTTTGTCACTCTGCCTGTTCTTTCTGCCGTTTACGCAAGCTCAGAAAGTAGGACTTGTTTTGAGTGGCGGTGGTGCAAAAGGCATGACGCATATCGGTATTATTCGTGCTTTGGAAGAAAATAATATTCCTATCGATTACATTACCGGTACTTCTATGGGAGCTATTATTGGTTCGCTTTACGCTATGGGATATTCTCCTGATGATATGGAAGCATTGCTGCGCTCAGAAGACTTCAAACGTTGGTATTCGGGGCAAATAGAACCCGAATATGGGTATTACTTTAAGCAAAACCGACCTACTCCGGAGTTTTTCAATATTCGTTTCTCTTTTAAGGATTCGTTGCATATCAAGCCTCAGATACTTCCTACTAGTATGGTAAACCCTATTCAGATGAATTTGGTTTTTGTCGAGCTTTTTGCACGCGCTACAGCGGCATGTAATGGGGATTTTAATCATCTGTTTGTGCCTTTTCGTTGCATAGCTTCCGATGTGTATAACAAAAGGCCGTTGATTATGCGTAAGGGGGATTTAGGAGATGCGGTACGCGCTTCGATGAGCTTTCCGTTTGTATTCAAACCGATAGAAATTGATAGTGTTTTAGCTTATGACGGTGGAATTTATAATAATTTCCCGACTGACATCATGCGCGAAGATTTTCGGCCGGGAGTCATTATTGGTAGTGTAGTGGCTGCTAATCCCGGTAAACCAAAAGAAAATGATTTGATGAGTCAGCTTGAGAACATGATTATGCAGAAAACGGACTATACTCTTCCGGATTCTTTGGGTATTGTTATGACATTTAAGTATGATGACGTAAGTCTTTTGGATTTTGATCGTTTGCAAGAATTGCACGATATCGGCTATAATCGGACTATCAGCCTGATGGATTCTATAAAAAGTCGTATACATCGGAGAACAAGTGCAGAGAATGTACGTTTAAGGCGTCTTGTATATCGAAGCAATTTACCTCAGTTCCGTTTTAGAGACATCTATATAGAAGGAGCTAATCCACAGCAGCAAGCCTATATTAAAAAAGAGTTCCATGATGAAGACCATGAGGTGTTTACATATGAAGATTTGAAGCGTGGTTATTTTCGCCTATTATCCGATAATATGATATCGGAGATTATCCCACATGCGGTTTATGATCCCAAAAACGACTTATATTCATTACATTTAAAGGTTAAAATGGAGGATAATTTCTCTGTACGAATGGGCGGAAGTGTTTCTACGACCAGTTCTAATCAGATTTATTTAGGACTGGGATATCAGAATCTGAACTATTATTCCAAAGAAATTACTCTTGACGGTCAGATTGGTAAGGTGTATAATAATGCGCAACTTATGGCTAAAATAGATCTTCCTACTCGTGTTC
>OGWY01000495.1_pt1 | contig 32779 bp, 28 predicted proteins | sample 1576121 | NCBI WGS metagenome assembly OGWY01 (sample SAMEA3541543, study PRJEB24748) | human gut metagenome | biome: human gut; feature: human-associated habitat; material: faeces | place: China | collected 2012 | reverse complement strand
GGGGCTGAAGAGGGTGCAAGTCTGGACTTCAGCCCCCTCTGGACTCCCCCCGCCATCAAAGTTTCTTGCGGACGGGAGGAGTTTTTTCGGCTGGCTTGCTTGATTTCTAACCCATATAGGCATGTTTCCAGAGATAATCTTCCTGTTTATTCCGAATTAGTGGCAGCCGCCGCAGGAGGCGCAGTTGCCGGTGCAGCCGGAGGTGGGCTGACCGCCTTTGTCGTCTTCCGTTTCGCCGGTGACAACAAGGCGCAGGATGCGGTTCACGTTGTCCATCATGTCCTGATACTTCTTCTGCGCGTCCCGCATGTCGCGGATGACGGGGCAGTCGTTCATCGCCTGCTGCACGTCTTCCAGCTCCTGCGCGGCTTCGGCAAGCTGCGACGGGTCGATGTCTGGCTTGCGCATCGCCTGCTCGACTGCCGTGCGCTTTTCCATGTAGGCGGCAATCGCCTTCGTCGCGTCTTCGTCCTGCGTCACCTGCTCTTCCAGCGCGTGCATGTGCTGGTAAACGTCGCTGTTCAGAATGGCTTCCGCCAGCTTCTGCGCGCACATCATAACTTCTTTCATATTGATTGTCCTTTCTGATTTGCTGCCGGGTTAGGGTAACACCGCACAAATGAGGTGGTCGACTGGCGAATGGATTTTTCGTCAGATGCAAATGCAAATTTCGAAGGTTTACTGGAAGTAAATCGAGGAATTTGCATGCCGCAGATGGCGGAAAAGACATCGCCAGACGTGCCGCCGAATTGTGCGGTGGTGCCTTAGATTCTTTCACCCGTGAGCGTGTTGTTCTTCGCGCCCACAATCTTCACGCGGACGATTTCGCCCACGTCGCTTTCCGTGCCGGGGAATGTGACGGACAGCCCGTGCAGCCCGTGGCCGGACACATCCGTGTCGCTGCGGCGGCTGATTCCCTCCACCAGCACCTCTTCTTCTGTGCCGATGAACCGCGCGAGCGCCTTCTTCTGGCATTCCTCCTGTACTTTCAGCAGTTCCTGAATGCGGCGGGAGGACACGTCTTCCGGCACTTGGTTCGGCATTTTCGCCGCGCCCGTACCCGTCCGGGGCGAATAGATGAAGGTGAACGCGCTGTCATAGCCGACCTCGCGCACAAGCGACAGTGTGTCCTGAAACTGCTCCTCCGTCTCGCCGGGGAAGCCGACGATAATATCCGTCGTCAGGCCGATAGCCGGAATTGCCTCGCGCAGCTTGCGCACGCGGTCAAGGTACTGCGCGCGGTTGTAGTGGCGGTTCATCCGGCGGAGGATTTCATCGTTGCCGTGCTGAACCGGCAGGTGGAACTGCGGCAGGATGTGCTTGGAATGCGCCATCACATCAATCAGCTCGTCGGACAAGTCCTTGGGATGGCTGGTCATGAAGCGGATGCGCGGGATGCCAACATCATCCAGCGCTTTGAGCAGCTGGGCGAACGTGACGGGCGTTTGGAGTCCCTTGCCGTAGCTGTTCACATTCTGCCCCAGCAGCATGATTTCCTTCACGCCGCTGTCACGCAGCGCTTCCGCTTCCGCCACAATCGCGCTCATTTCGCGCGAACGCTCCCGCCCGCGCACATACGGCACGATGCAGTAGGTGCAGTAGTTGTCGCAGCCGTACATAATCGTGATATACGCCGCGTCATGGCGCAGGCGCTGCACGGGCAGACCCTCGGCAATCGTGTTCTGCTCCTCCACCTCCACCACCGCGTGGTCGCTTTCCAGCGCTTTGAGCATCAGTTCCGGCAGGCGGTACAGGTTCGCCGTGCCGAACGCCAAATCCACAAAGCGGTACTGCTTCAAAATTTTCTCCGCCATGCCCGGCTGCTGAATCATGCAGCCACACACGCCAATCATCAGGCGCGGATTCTTCTTGCGTACTTTCTTGAGCCACGTCACGTTGCCCAAGGCGCGGCGCTCGGCGTTGTCGCGCACGCAGCAGGTGTTAAACAGCACAAAATCCGCCGATTCGCGGTCGGCGGCTTCCTCCATGCCCATGTCGCGCAGCATTCCGGCGAGGATTTCGCTGTCGTGCGCGTTCATCTGGCAGCCATAGGTCACAACGTGGTAGCTCTTCGGGGCATCCGGCATCAGGCGAATCTGCTGAATATACTGCCGCTGCTCTTCCAGCTGTTCTTCTGAAATGATGACAGGCTTTCTGTCACTCATGGGCTTCCTCCTGTTTTGCAAGCATTTCCCGCAGCGGCGGACGTGACCGTTTGCGCGTCATTTCCACCAAACCGAGGGATGTCAAGCCGTGAATCACCGTCTTTACGCGGTCGGACGCGAACGCTTCTTCCAGCGCGTCCAGCACCATTTGCCGGTGTTCCGGGGTCTTCATGTCAATCATATCAATGATGATGATGCCGCTCAAATTCCGCAGGCGCACCTGCCGCGCAATCTCGCCGCACGCTTCCAGATTCAGCCGCAGCACGGTGTCCTCCAATTCGCGCTTGCCGGTGAATTTGGCGGTGTTGACGTCAATCACCGTCATCGCCTCGCACGGGTCGATGACCAGCGTACCGCCGCTGCTGAGCCACACGCGGCGCTCCTGCGCTTTTTTTAGCTGCGACTCAATTTTATAAATGGTCAGCAGGTTTTCAGGAATCACCTGAACCGGCGCAATGCCCGCGGCTTTCTCCGCCACCACCGGGTCGTCCGTCACAATTTGGTCGATGCCGCGCGGGCGATAGTCATCCAGCACGGCTTCGAGCGTGCTTCGCGGCTGCATCAAGACGGACGGCACATGCGCGGTCGGCGCGGCGCGGCGAATCTGCTCCCACTGCTGGAACAGGCGCTCCGCCTCCGCCGCGAGTTCTTCCTCCGGCGCATTCTCCGCCGCCGTGCGCATCACCAAGCCGAAGCGCTCCTGCGCAATCGCCCTGCCCATCTCCTTCAGCGTCTTCCGCTTGCCATCCTCCGTGATTTTGGACGACACGCCGATCATGCGGCTCATGGGCGTGAGCAGCATCGTCTCCCCGCACAGGCTGATGTCGCGCGTGAGGAACGCGCCCTTGACGCCCTGTGCTTCCTTGCGAATCTGCACAATCACCGCGTCGCCCGTTTTCGGGTAGGACAGCCCTGTGTTCTTCTCTTCCAGCGGCAGAAAGCCGTTTTTCTCCTGCCCAATATCGACGAACGCCGCCTTCATCCCCGGCACAATGCGCTCCACGCGCCCCAGCAGCACCGCTTCCGCCGTGTCGCCCTCCTGCGGGAAAAAGACTTCCGCCAATTGCCCGTCTTCCAATATGCCAATCAGCGGCTTTTCGCCCTGATGCACAAGCAATGTTCTCATAGGTTCTCCAAGGGCGTCAGTTCGCCGTTTTCATCCCGACCCAGCAAGCCGTTGCGGATAATCAGCGCATCCGGGGCGCTTTCCAGCCCGCAGAAGGTGCTAAGCGCACTTAACAGCATATCCGGCTTGCACGCCAGCGTCTCCGTCAGCACCATGACGGCATGAATCGCCGTGCCTTCGCCGGAGAGCGACACCAGCAGCGGGCGGATGTCCGTCTCCTTCATGCCGGATTTCGTGCGGCGCATGGCGAGAATGCTCGTCTGCTGGAGAAAATCGGGAATCGCCGCAATCATCTTTGCCGCCGCGTTCGCATCCTCGATTTGCAGTGTGTAATCCGCCGCCTGCACGAGCGCCATCATCGCCGGATGCTTGTCATCCAGCGCACGGGCGGAGGAAAGCTGCAAATCCGGCGGCAGGGCGCGGTTCATCTGCTGGAGGAAATCATCCGGCGACACCTCGCGCGCCATCGTCACATCCAGAATTTCCCTTTTTCCCGCCGCCCCGGTGGACAGCGCCGACGCGAACGTCAGCAGAATATGCGGATTATACCCATTGGAATACGCCACGGGCAGCCCCGAACGGCGCAGCGCCCGCATCATCGCCCGCTGAATGTCCAGATGCCCGATGTGGCGCAGGCGGATGCCCTTTTCAAACACAGCCATTATCCGCAATATTTGCACACCCCTTTGAAGCGCTGCAGGCCGCAGCCGTTGCAGCCCTTGCGGCAGTCTTTGGTCGTCTGCGCCTTTTCCGCCTTTTCCTTCTCGCGCCACAGGAACTCCTTTGTCACGCCGCAGTCAATCACATCCCACGGCATGATTTCGTCCTTCTCGCGGCGGCGGTAGGCATAGAACGCCGGGTCGATGCCCAGCTCGGCAAAGGCCTCGCGCCACATGTCGTACTTGAACAGCTCCGTCCAGCCGTCGAGCATACAGCCCTTCTGGTACGCGCGGAGAAGCACCTGCCCCATTCGGCGGTCGCCGCGGGCAAAGCACGCTTCCAGATAACTCAAATCCGACTCATGATAATTGAACGTCACGCCCTTGATGCGCAGCTTCTCGCGCAGGTGGCTCTGCTTCTCGCGCACCATCTCCTGCGTGTCCTGCGGCTCCCACTGGAAGGGCGTGAAGGGCTTGGGCACAAACACGGACGCGCTGCACACCACGCGCAGTCCCTTCGCGCGCTCGCCCCTCGGCACGGCAAAGTACGCATCGACGACTTTTTTCGCCAAATCCGCGATGCCGTCCAAATCCTCGGTCGTCTCCGTCGGCAGACCCATCATGAAGTACAGCTTGACGCTGCTCCATCCGCCGTGGAAGGCGTCGGAGACTTTGCTCATCAGGTCTTCTTCGGTCACGCCCTTGTTGATGACGTCGCGCAGGCGTTGCGTTCCGGCTTCGGGCGCGAACGTCAGGCTCGTTTTTTTCTCCTTCTGCGTCGCCTCCAGCGAATCCTTCAGCACGCTGTCCAGGCGCAGCGACGGCAGCGAAATCGACACATGCTTCTCGTCTAAGCGCCGAATCAGCTCGCGAATCAGCTCCGCCAGACAGGTATAGTCGCCGGAAGAGAGGCTCGACAGGCTGATTTCCTCATACCCGGTCGTGTTCTCCAGCTGCTGCGCCAGCTCCACCAGATGCTCCAGACTCCGCTCGCGCACCGGGCGATACAGGATGCCCGCCTGACAGAAGCGGCAGCCGCGTGTGCAGCCGCGCATGATTTCCAGCATGATGCGGTCGTGGATAATCTCCATGTACGGCACGGGGATTTCCGTGGGATAGAACGCCTTGTCCAAATCGGGGATAATCGCTTTCAAGACCTTTTCGGGCGCTTCGGGGCAGTTCGGCTTCATGGACGCAATCGTGCCGTCCGCGTTATACTGGACGTCATAGAGCGCCGGAACGTACACGCCGCGGATAGCGCACAGGCGCTTGAGGATCGTCATGCGGCTCGCGCCCTCTTCGCGCCCCTGCATGATGACGCGGTTGAGGTCGAGAATCTGCTCTTCGCCGTCGCCGACCATGAACGCGTCAATAAAATCCGCGAGCGGTTCGGGATTGAACGCGCACGGCCCGCCCGCAACGACAATCGGGTCTTCCTCCCGGCGATTTTCCCGCAAAAGCGGAATGCCGCCAAGCTCCAGCATCGCCAGAATGTTGGAGTAGCTCATTTCATATTGCAGCGTAAAGCCCACGACGTCAAAGGCGCTGAGCGGGCTGCGGCTTTCGAGCGTGAACAGCGGGACATTTTCCTGCTTCATCAGGTCCATCATGTCCACCCACGGCATAAACGCGCGCTCGCAGAGCATATCGGACTGCTGATTCATCGCGGCATAGAGAATCTTCATGCCCAGATGGGACATACCGACCTCGTAGGTATCCGGAAAGCAGAACGCAAAATGCAGCTTCGCGCTGTCCCACGGCTTGAGCTGCGTATTCATTTCCCCGCCGGTATAGCGCGTCGGCTTCTGCACCTGATCGAGCATCCGGGCGATGGCTTCTTGGTTGATTTCGGGTTGCAAAGTGGAAGTACCTCCTTAACCGTACAGCGCAGAATTCGCGCTCATTATAATGTATCATTTTTCGCGGTCAAGGTCAACTGTTTCGCGGATGAAAATTTTGCCGCCGCCTGATTTTTGGCAAAAAACAGCCGTTTTTGGGACTTGACAGGGCGTGGCTCATGGCATATAATGGTTTTACAAAATCTGTACGGGAGGTCGTTTTCCATGCGCAACAAACGGATTCTGGCGCTTTTGGTGGCACTCGTTTCTCTGCTGACGCTGCTGCCCGCTGCTTCGGCGGCAAATGACGTGTACGTCGGGCAGACGTTCTACTTCGGCAACTACGAGCAGGATGGCAACCTGCGCAACGGCGACGAGCCGATTCTCTGGCGCGTGTACAGCGTTGATTACGGCAGCCGGACAGTCCGCGCGGTGAGTGAGTACGGGCTGGATTCGATGGTCTACAACCGCTCGACCAGCACCACCTCGTGGCACAACAGCACCATCCGCTCGTGGCTGAACAGCACGTTCCTGTCCTCCGCGTTCACGTCGGCGGAACAGGGGCAGCTGAACAGCGTGTACGTCAGCAATTCGTCGGACTATGTGTACATCCTCAGCCAGTGGGAAATCCAGCAGTATTTGGACACGGAACTGCTCTACGCCACGGAATACGCCCGGCAGTGCGGCGCGTACACCGCCAGCGACACGGGCACATCCTCCTACTGGGCGCGCGTGGACAGCACGTCGACCTTCGGCGTGTTCGTCGGCGCGCACGGCAGCTTCTACGACCACGGCAACAAGGTGACGGAGTTTGACAACGCCGTTCGCCCCGCCATCTGCGTCTCGTTTGACGTGGCGCTTGGCCGCTGGACGCCTTCTTCCTCCGACAGCAGCAGCGGACTGCTTGCCATGTCCAACCGCCCGATTTCGACGCGTTCCGGCCCGTCGACGAAGTACGATGAGCTTGGCACCTACTGGAACGATGGCGGACACACGGTGACGGTGCTGTCCCGCGCGTCCGGCAACGATATCTGGTGGCTGGAAGTTGAATTTGAGTACAATGGCAAGATGGTGCGCGCCTACACGGGTGAGCAGCGCATCGACATTGACGTGAACCGTGTGCCGGATGAAAGTATACCGTTTGGCAACGGGCGCGTGACCTCCACCACGACGGCGTACTACGGGCCGGGCACGAACTACAAGCAGCATCAGCAGAAGATCTCCTCCGGCACGACCGGCGCGGTCATGGCGTGGGAGAACGGCTATGTGTGCCTGGAGTTCCAGCCGTCTGGCTCGTACCAGATTCGCCGCGTATGGCTACCGGAGAACGTGGTGTCCATCACCTATTATTGAGCCACGGCGATTATCATCACCATACGCACCTGAAAAAGGCGGTTCAGCTTCATCGGCTGAATCGCCTTTTGGGTTATGTTTTCTTCCCGTGCCTGCGTCCCCCGGTCAGCAGCAGCCCGTAGCCGACCACGCCCGCCAGCAGCAGACCGCCGGCGAAAATCAAGCCTGTCACGGCGCTGTGCTCCGGCACGTCCTCGCTGCCGGAAATGCCGCCAGCCGTATCGCGTGGCTCCAGCGCGTTTGAAATCACCTGTGCCAGCGGCAAAATCGTGTTTTGCAGGCGGATTGGCTCGGTCTCCCGCGCGCCCCAGAGCATCCGGAGCGGCTCTTGCGCGTTCGCGGCAAAGTACACGTCCCGAATGAGCGTCGGGGCGGTGTGGTCAAGCCCCGCCTTGACGGAGAGCGCGAAATCCTTCATCAGCGCTTCATTATCGCCGCCGCGGCGGACAATCAGGCGGATTTTCGCCGCTTTCTCGCCGCTTAAAAGCGTATCATATTCCGCGGAATTGCTGATTTCGTCCTGCGCGACGGTCAGCGGAAAATCCGCCTGTTCAGGATTCACCGTCACCAGAGCCGCGCCCTGATTCGCAAGCCCTTCCCGCAAATCCCGCACAAGCGCCGCGTCGCCCATCAGCCCGATGGTGCGCACGGCACTGGTCACAGGCTGCGCCGTCTCGCGGGCAGACCACGGCACATCGGGCAGCGTCTCCGTGCCATCCTCGCGCAAGACTGCCTGCTGCCCCTCTACCGCAATCACCCGGTGGCGCGTGCCATCCGCCGTCAGCAGCACATCCCCGACGGCAGGGGGAACATCCAGCCACGCCAGCAGCGTCCCCTGCTCATCCGCCAAGCGATACGCCGATTTTTCCGCCGCCATGGCGGAACTGGTGAGCAGCAGCATCAGCAGCAAAAGCAGCGTCAGAAGCTTTCTCATCCGCGGTGTCCCCCTTTCACGCCCGGCGGGGTCAGCAGGAAAATGGCGGTTCGGCGCACAATTTCCGCCAGCGCGGTGGATACGCTTGCGCACAGCAGCGCCGCGTCCGTCCACGGCTGCACATCCGCGCGGAGAACCCCCGACACGCCCGCTGCGCCCTGCGCGACGAGCATCCCCATCAAGCTGCACAGGAGCATCCCGCGCCGGCTGACCCCCAGAAAGCACGCCGCCGCCCCGATGAGTATCGCGCACGCCCAGAGCGCATCCGCCTGCCCGTCCGACAAAATCAACACAAGCAGCCCCATTGCCCCGGCAATCACGCTGCCCAGCAGCACACGCACCAGCTCCCGGCGTGGGCGGATGGTCATCATCAGGCGCACGGAAGCCGCCGCCGTCACCGCCAGTCCCGCTGGATTCACCCGCGCCGCGCCAAGCCGGACATCCGGCATCAGCAGCGCCGCGAGCATTGCCAGCAGCCACGCGCCCGCCGTCCGCTGGCGAATCCCCAGCCGCTCCCACGCGCCGGAAAGCACGCCGGAGAACGTGAGCACAAGCAGAATGGTTGCCAGCAGCATCCCCACCGTCATGTTTTTCGCCTCCCTTTTCGGGTTCAGTATGCGCGCTGGAGGCGGTTTCATGCGCGGCGGAAAAAGATAGCGTCTTTTTGCGGAAAAACCCTGTCGAAACCCTTGACGATTCGCACTTTATTTGATAAAATTTTCATAGGGAGTGTTCTTTTATTTTATTACCTATTATTTATGGAGGCAATTATGAGCATCGACAATCAGCTTCTCTTCTGTTATCTGGAGGAGGACAATATCCAGCAGGCGTATTTTCGCGTCCGCCCGCTGCTGACCCCGGACGCTGACATCCGTCAAGAGGCGATGAACCAGTTTCCGGTGGAAGGCTGCCTGCGCATCGTCCCTGACCGCAACGAACAGCACACCTTCAAGAGCCGGATGCGCGACCTTGGGCATTATTGTCTGGTTGATTTGGCGAACCTGCCCGCCGAAGCTACAAAAATCCGCACAAACAAGAATTTCCGCCCTGACAAGGGGGAGCCGAACCAGTTTATCCTCTATTCCGACACCGTGCATGAATTGCCCGCGCACAGCTTTTATGAGGTGATTTCCGCCCCGGCGGATGATGCCGCGGTGGTGGCGGAAACGGCGATTACGCCCCTGTTCTATCTGCGCGCGGACAACGTGCTGTACGGGCCTGTGTGCAAAAATGACCCGGAAAAGCCGCAAAAGAGCAGCGGGATGGCGGGAATGCTGTTCACGCTGCCCTGCCCGGATGGCGTGGAGCGCACGATTCTCTGCCTGAAGGATGCGCCCACAGCGGTGCGTCCCGCGCCTATTCAGCGGCAGATGCGCCCCAAGCCCGTCCGTTTTGACCGTCCGTTGGATGCGGCAGCCGTTCCGGCGGCTGCACCGAGTGCCGCGGCTGCCCCGGCAGACCCGGCAGCTCCTGTCGTCCCAGCAGACCCGGTCGTCCCGGCAGACCAGACCGTCCCGGCAGACCAGACTGTCCCCGAAGCACCCGCGGCGGAGAAGCCCGCGGAAAAGGCGGACGCGGCGGATGAATCCCTGCCCATCGGCGAAACGCTGAACATTCTGGACGAAACGAAGGATTTTGAAGAAACGCTGCAAAGCCTGAATACAGGCGTATCCGACAGTGCGAACCTTCTGCATCAGCAGCAGACGCGCCCGGTGAAAATGCCGCCGAGCATGATGAAAACCGGCCCGCTGACCGGCACGCCGCTCGTCCGCACGCCGCTGCGCACCTCCCCCCAGCCGAGCAAAAACCGCGTGCAGGAGACGGTGAGCAGCCAGTGGTACGTTGGCAAATACGAGCCGCCGGCGCAAAACCTGCCCAACGGCACATCCATGCGCCCCATTGACAACCCCGTGGCGGACGCGGTGAACGCCTTCCGCGCCGCGTGGCGGATGCCCGAAGCGCGCGAGCAGCTGATGGACTTCATGCTCTCGCTGGACGGGCTGCGCTCCAAGCTGGAGCCCCGCATTTGCAAGGACCGCAACATCACCGCGCTCCAGCGCGTGCTGCGCGACCGCCTGCAGGATTTGGAGGCGGAGCGCCTGACTGCCCTGTGCCAGTTGGACAAGGCACGCCGCGACATGGACGGCTTCAAGCAGGAAATTATTGCCGGCATGGCGAACCGCCTGCAGAAGGAAACGGGCAAGCTGGAGAGCGACCGCGACGCGTGCGAAGCGCAGGTGGCGTCGCTCAAGACCGAACTGAACAGCCTGACCGTGCAGCGCGATTCCCTGCTCAAGCACATTGACACGCTGCAGAACGATGCGCTCCCCGCGACCATCTCGAAGCTGCTGGGCGACTTGCAGCTGAACATCCCGCTGACGGGTCAGCCGCTGCGCATGAGCCCCGTGAGCGGGCAGCAGGCGACGCTGGACGACCTGCTGGCACGCCTGACGGCTGTGTGCGGCAAGTGCGGGCTGACGCTGACAAAGAATCAGGGGATTGCGCTGCTGCTCTTGCTGGCGATGAGCGACCGCATCGGTATTGTGTCGTCCACCCCCGCGCCCGCCGCGACGCTGATCCGCAACATCGCCGCCGCAATGGGCTGGGAACGCAGCTTTGCGCACCAGATTTCCGCTGAACAGCGCCCGATGGTTGCCCTGCGCCCCGTGGACGCAACACCCGTGCTGCTTTTGACGAGCTTGCCGAACTATGCGCCGATTTCCGGAATGCACAAGCTGCTTTTGTCGCGCAGCAGCATCGGTTTGACCCGCAACGCCGCCTACGACGCCGGGCAGTGGCCGATTCTGCCGCTCCCCGCGCTGCCGTTCATCCCGGAACTGCCGGCGGATGACGCCGCGCCAATCAGCCAAGCCGCGCTGACCGCTCTGCTGGACGCCACGAGTGTCGCCAAGACGTCGGACGAGGAAATCACCGCCGTGCTCTCCCCGATTTTCGCAATGGTATCGCCGCTTTCGGGCGCCGCGCGGGCGGAAATGTACCGCTTCATCCGTGTTGCCGCCGCCTTGATGGAGGGCGGGCTGCCCGTCGCGCTGGACTTCGCGATTCTGTTGTGGGTTGTGCCGATGGTCGACCGCACGAACCGGAATTTTGCGGATTTCAAGGCGCTGCTGGATGAATATCCGCTGTCGCAGGCGAAGCTGTAAAATAAATGCAAAACGCAGTCTGACGAGACGTGTCAGGCTGCGTTTTTTGATTGCTTTATTTCCGATGCTGTTTCTTCATAGCGTTGCGCTGTCATGCAGAGATTTCGCCTCTGCGGAGGCGAGGAGGGGGCTTTCCGCTCGCCCCCTCCACCCCTTCGGTGCCGCAGCTTTTGGGGATAATCCATAGAATGAACGACCGTAACAATTTTCTATAGCAAATCGTGTTTGGCGTTCTCCCCTGAAAAATCTTTTGTGAAGGACGATTCGCGCCCGCCGCGCTTGATTCCGCATTCCGAATTGCTCATTCCTCATTGTTAATTGCTGTCTCTGCTTCCAGCGCATCAAGCGTCTCCGCAATCGCCTGCGCAAGGTACGGGATGCCGCAGAGGACTTCCTCCAGCGTGTTCTCGTTCGTGCCGCACTCAATCAGGACACAGCGCGGCGCGATATGCTGGTTGAAGCGTCCCGTGCGCACCTTCACGTCGCGCGAAAGACCCTCGCACTGGGCTTCGAGCTTGTCCGTCAGCAGCTCCGCAACGTGCAGGTTCGCGGCAAAATCCGGCTTCTCCTGATAGCCGCCGGTCGTCCCCTTGCCGACAAGCACCATGAAACGCGCCGCGTCCTCGCCGCCGATGTTGACGGTGCGGCGGATGGTGGAGGTGGACGAAATCGCGTCGCGGTGCAGGTCGATATAGAGGTCATAGGTTTCGCCAGATGCCGTTCGCTGCTCCAGCATTGTCAGGGAACGCGCGTAAGCATCCGCCAATTTGGGCGGCTCAAACGCCGTCGTGTCATGCACAACCGTATAGCCCAGCGCCGTCAGCGCACGGGTCAGTGCCTCGCCCACCGCAACGACGTTGTAGCGTTCGTCCTTCGTGCGCCACTTTTCCGTCTCCTGGTATCGTTCGTCGGTCTGCCGGTACGCCTCCCAAGTGTGCGTGTGGTAGATGAGAATCACGCCGTGGTGCTGCTGCGCTGCCGGGCGGATGACCGTCATCTCGAAAGCGGGCGACAGCGTGGCAGTCGGCGCGGGATTTTCCGTAGGCGCGGCGGTTTCGGGGACATCCGGCACCCCGTCGGTAAAGTCAAACGACGCTTCGCCCGCAGCACGCCCGAACAGCAGCGCCGCGCACACAAGTCCCGCCATCATCCGCCGAAGCGCCTTCATGTCCTCCACCGCCTTTCATCCATCGGTGGATTGTATGCGGCACAAATGCCAATTATGCCCGTCAGTGCAGGCAGTGCGACAGCTCTTCCATCTCCAGATTCGTTTGCAGCGCGCTGTTGATTGCCAGCGCGAGCAAGTCCGCCAGCCCCGCCACCAGTTCGTCGATGTTGCGCGGCGTAACCACGAAGTCGCGCGGATAGCCGCTGGTTAGCTGCTCCGCAAGTGCCTGCGCGTCGCCTGATTCGCGCTGCATCATATCCGCCAGCGCATCGCGGACGATGGTCGAAGCGTACACGACGAGCGGGATGCCCACCGCAATCACCGGAACGTGCATCGTCTCGGCGGTGATGCCCTTGCGGTGGTTGCCCACGCCGCTGCCAGGGCGGATGCCGGTGTCGGTCAGCTGAATCGTCGTGCCGATGTGCGCCGTTTCCATCGCCGCGAGCGCATCCACCACAATCACGGCGGATGGCTTCACGCGCTCCGCAAGCCCCAGCGCCAGCTCCGCCGTCTCCACGCCTGTGATGCCCAGCACCCCCGGCGCAACGGCGCACACGCTCCGCAGGCGTTCCTCCTGCATGTGCCGCGTGACGAGGATGCCGCTGACCACCCGGTCGCCCAGCGCGTCCGCCGTCATCCGCCGATTGCCCAGCCCCAGCACCAGCACGTCACCCTGCGGCGGCAGCATCATCCGCAGCATCTGCGCCACCTCGCGGGCAATGTCCATCCGTTCCTCCGGCAGCATGTGCGGCAATTCCGGGTGTGTCAGCGTCCAGTACAGCCCCTGCGCCTTGCCGAGCCGCTCCGCCGCCTTCTCCGACGACACGCGCACCCACGTCACCTCCGCGCCCGCCTGCTGCTGCGTGTGCACCGACACGCCCGCGCCCATGCCGCCGGGGCGGACAGTGCGCTCCATCGCCAAGTCTGTTCTGTAATCCATACGCATTCCTCCTTTTTGAGGAAGGATGCGCCGGATTTTCATTTTGTATACACGAAAAAAAGCGGCGCCCGCTGCATCACGAACGCCGCCGAACAAGAAACTGCATCCAGTTCCTTCCGAGACCCCAGATTGACTTGATTTACCCGATGATTTCGCCCTTCGCGTTGAACACCGGCAGCTTTTCGAGGTAGATGAGGTCTGTGCGTGCCTGCGCTTCGCCCTCCGCCAGAATCGCCATGCGACCCACGATTTCGCCGCCTGCCTGATTGACCAGCGCTTCCAGCGCGTGGAGGGATTCGCCCGTGGAAATCACGTCGTCCACAATCAGCACACGCTTGCCCTTCATCAGCGCCGCATCCGCGCCGTCGAGGTAGAGCTTCTGCACCGCCGCGGTCGTAATGGACTTCACCTCCACGCCGACGACATTCTGCATGTACAGCTTCGCGCCCTTGCGCGCCAGCAGCCACTTCTTGTCGCCATGCTGACGAGCCATTTCATATGCCAGCGGAATGCCCTTCGACTCCGCCGTGATAAGGTAGTCATATTCCGGCGCTTTCTTGAGCAGCTCCGTCGCGCACGCCATCGTCAGCTCACAGTCGCCGAAGATGACAAACGCGCCAATATACAGGTTGTCGTTCACGCGGCAAATCGGCAGCGCGCGCTTCAGCCCCGCGATGGTCATTTCATGCGTCAACATAATTTCGTATCCCCTTCGTTATCTCCAAATTGTAGCGGCGCATTCTCGTGCGCTTTTTACAATCTATTGTACCGCGAAATTCCGCTTCTGTCAATTGATTTCCCAACATTTTTGGACAAACTGGCGCGTTTGTACGGATTCATCATACGAATTCGATTCTAAAACATGGCATCGAGCATAGCAGATTTTTCGTTCTGGCAAAGCTGAGTGAAGCGAGGCGTACTGGAGGTACGCGCGAGCGGAACGATGCAAAGCCAGGGCGGAAAAGATGCTGTGCGAATGACATGGTTTAGATGAGAATTAGTATCAGAGCAGGATGCAGATCATGCCGCCGTCGCCATCGTTGATGATGCGTGTCAGCGTCTCCTGTACCTTCTCCTGCGCATCGGCAGGCATCCGCATCAGCTTGCCGTTCAGCCCCTCGCGCACCATGTCGCTCAGCGGCTTGCCGAAGAAGGACATCGCCCACATCTTCTGCGGGTCGCTCTCCAGCTCGCTGCTCATCTGCCGCGCCAGCTCCTCGGACTGCTCCTCCGTGCCGACGGTCGGGGTGACTTCCGTCTCGATATCCACGCGAATCAGATGCAGCGACGGGGCGTGCGCTTTCAGGCGGATGCCGAACTGCCCGCCCTGCCGCACGATTTCCGGCGCTTCCATCGTCATCTCCGCCATCGTCGGCGATACCAGCCCGTAGCCCGTCTCGCGCACGGATTTCAGCGCCCCGGCGATCTGGTCGTACTCCGTTTTCGCCGCGACCAACTCCTTCATCAGCCGCAGCAGGTGCTTATCGCCGTGGATTTCTGTGCCGCATTCCTCGCCCAGAATGCGGTTGAACATCCCGTCCTTCATCGTCAGCGACAGGTCGATTCGCCCCTCGCCGGGCCGAAGCTGTTCCAGCTGCACGCCATCCAACTCGCTGCACGACGCGAACACAGGCGTCAGCAAGTTCGTCTCGCGCATCCGGTGCGTCTCCTGCCCCGCCTTCTTCAGCCCCGTCAGCACCTCCTGCACGAGATAATGCCCCTCATCCAGCGCTTCCAGCCACTTCGGGACGCTCAAGCGCACCTGCCGCACGGGGAATTCCAGCAGCACGGATTCCAGCACCTTCTGCACGTCCGCGCTCTGCATGTCCTTCACGCTCATCAGCATGACCGGCACGCCATACGCCTCCTGCAAATCAGTACGCAGCGTCTGCGCATCGGGGCTGTTCGGCACAGCGGAATTGAGGATGATGACGAACGGCTTGCCCAGCGCTTTCAGCTCGCTGACGACGCGGTTCTCCGCCTCGATATAGGCGCTGCGCGGCAACTCGGCGATTGTGCCGTCCGTCGTCACGACGACGCCAATGGTCGCGTGGTCGGTCATCACCTTGCGCGTACCGACTTCCGCCGCCTGTTCAAAGGGAATATCATGGTCATACCACGGCGTATGCACCATGCGGCTGCCGGTTTTGTCCACCGAACCGAGTGCGCCGCGCACCATGTAGCCCACGCTGTCCACCAGCCGGACGCGCACGGGGGCGTTGTCGCTCAGGCTGACCGTGACCGCCTCGTTGGGCACAAACTGCGGCTGCGTCGTCATGATGGTTCTGCCCGACCCGCTCTGCGGCAGCTCATCCGCAATGCGCTCTTTGCGCGCGCCTTCGGGGATTTTGGGCATCACCAGCAATTCCATCAGGCGGGTGATAAAGGTGCTTTTGCCCGTCCGCACCGGCCCTACAACGCCCAGATACACGTCGCCGTCGGTGCGCTCGGCAATATCGCGATACAAATCAAACGTCGCGCTTTCCATTTCTGTCCCTCCTCTGCTTCGCTTGCTCCACCATATGAGGGAGGGGCGAAGTTTAGACTTGCCAGCGTGGGAAAATGCAAAATCCGCACGCACGCAAAAAGGGAAAGCAGATTGCTCCGCTTTCCCTTCTGTGTTCTGTTTCCGAGTTCAGGGCTGTGGGTTGTGACTTCCCGCATCCCCGTACCGTACTCAGACGCGCTTGACTTCCTTGATCTTCGCAGCACGACCCTGCAGAGAACGCAGGTAGTACAGCTTGGCGCGACGCACCTTGCCGTGACGGATGATGGTGATGCTGCCCAGACGGGGAGAATGCACGGGGAACGTGCGCTCCACACCGATGCCGTAGGACACGCGGCGCACCGTGAAGGTTTCACGAATGCCACCATTGCGCTTCGCAATCACAACGCCCTCAAAAGCCTGAAGACGCTCCGTCTTGCCTTCCACAACCTTCACCATCACCTTGACGGTATCGCCAACGGCAATCGCGGGGATGTCGGTACGCAGCTGCTTCGCTTCGATAGAACGGATAATTTCGCTCATGTTGGTTCCTCCTTCCTTCATAGACGTTCGTATCCGGCTCCGCATGAGGTCAGAGTTTTCCGGAAAGAGGACCGCCCGTATGTCACGCCGATTATTATACCACACTGCATAGGCATTTGGCAAGGGGGTTTTTGCATTTTCTCCGGCATTTTTCGGGGAAAATTTGCGGATTTGCCCCGCTTATACCCGCCCGTTGACCTCTTCCGGCGTTTTGAAGGACGGAAGCAGCTTGTGCATACACGCCTTGATATCACCGTGATTGTCGAGGCATTCGTGCAGCGTGCGCAGCATGTTTTCCACGTCCGCCCACGCCACCTGCTCCGGCTTGGCGATGAAAATCTTTTCCTTGCTCGTCGCGGTGTCGGTTTCCTCGTCGCGCAGAAGCTCCTCGTAGAGCTTTTCGCCCGGACGCAAACCGGTGTAGACGATTTCCACCGGTGGCTTCAAGGGGTCGGAATACAGCTGAATCATCCGCTCCGCCAGTTCGCGGATTTTGACGGGCTTGCCCATGTCCAGCACAAACAGCTCGCCGCCGCGGGCAATCGACGCGGCTTGCAGCACAAGGCTCGCCGCCTCCGGGATGGTCATGAAGTAGCGGATGATGTCCGGGTGCGTCAGCGTGACCGGGCCGCCCGCGCGAATCTGCCGCTCGAACAGCGGGACGACGCTGCCGTTCGACCCCAGCACATTGCCGAAGCGGACAGCGGTGAACTGCGTCGTGCTGCTCTGCTTCTGCATGGCTTCGATGATGATTTCCGCCATGCGCTTCGAGGCGCCCATGACGTTGGTGGGATTGACCGCCTTGTCGGTGGAGATCATCACGAACCGCTTCGCGCCATGTTCCTTGGCGCACTTGGCGACGTTATATGTGCCGAAAACGTTGTTGCGCACCGCCTGTTCGGGGCTATCCTCCATCAGCGGAACGTGCTTATGCGCCGCCGCGTGGATGACGATTTCGGGCTTAAACTCATCAAACACCTGATTCAGCGTCGCTTCATCGCGAATCGAACCGACGCGCAGGACGACCGTGTTCTTGACAATCTCGCCGTACTTGTTTTTCAGCTCGGCGAACAGGTCATACATGTAGTTTTCGCTGATGTCGTACAGCACCAGCTTTTCGGGGATGAACGCCATCATCTGCCGGCACATTTCCGACCCGATTGACCCGCCGCCGCCCGTGACCAGCACGCGCCGTCCGGCAATCACCTGCTCCACTTCGGACATATCGAGGTGCTTCTCGTCGCGCCCCAGCAAGTCCGCGATGTTGATGTCGCGCATCTGCCCCTGCCCGCCATTCATCTCCTGCATCACGGTATAGCGGCGGACGTGGCAGCCGGTGTCCACGCAGGTATGCATCAGCTCCGTCAGGTCGGATTTCGGCGTGGCAATGGCGATAATGATGTCGTCAATCGCGTACTGCTTGACGTACTCAGCGATTTTCCCCGTATCCATCACCACGCGGACACGCCCGATGCGGGTGTTGCGCCGGCTCTCGTCGTCATCCACCACAATCACCGGCACGCAGTCGCCATAGCGTCCTGCCTGCATATCGCGGATGACCTGCGCGCCGCCCCAGCCGCCGCCGACGACCATCACGCGCCGTGCCTTGGCGCTGCCGCCGGTGAAGAAGTGCGTCCATCCGCCGCCCTGCGCGACCTTGATGACGAACCGGCTTGCCGCAAGCATCACCATCAGCAGCAGCCACTGCACAAGGTAGACCGGGCGCGGCATGAGGAAGATGTTCGGTTCGCGGCGAATCGAATAGCACAGGAACGACACGAGGTACGTTATCCCCGTGCCGCCGAGCGTACCGCAGGTGATTTGCAGCAGCAGATCCACGCCCGCGTATTTGAGGATGCCGCGGTAGAAGCCCATCATATGCAAAAGCGCGACGGTGGAGACAATCAGCAGCGGCAGACTGCGCCAGACGTGGAGGATATGCGCTGCCGGGGCGTGCATGTCATAATACACCTGCAAGCCCATCAGCAGCGAAGCCGAAATCAGCAGCGCGTCCAGGAGCATGAGCAGCCCAATGCGCATGGTCTGATTGGCGAAAACGGATTTTTTCTTCAAAGCGGAAGCAGCTCCTTTGCCTTTTTCCCGAACGCAACGAAAATAGACATGTTTCGCGCGTCCTCTTCATTATAGGACACTTGCGCGGCAAATGCAAGCGGCTGAGGGGCTTTTTGCGGCGTTTCTACTACTATTATGGCGTTTGCAGGCTGCTGGTCAGCCCCAAGCGAATCATGCGGTCGCTGAGCACTGCCATGTCGTCGGCTTTCTCCACGCAGTCGCGCTCCAGCCACGTCCGCAGCAGACCCACAAAGCCCAGCGCGCCGAACGCATAGCTGTAATCGAACGTCACTTCGTCCTTCTTCATCATCAGCCACTCGCGGCGGAAGGCATCTTGAACCACGTCGGACAGCTTTTTCAGGAACTTCATATCGCCGTTCTGCCCCAGCAGCACTTGGCACAGTTCCTTGTTCTCCTCCACCAAATGGAACAGCTCCTTCAGCACGGGCAGTGTATGCGTAAGCACGGTTTCGCCCTTATGCGCGGCAATCAGCTGATTCACCTGATTGAACAGCTCCTGCTCGATGCTGTCCAGCATGTCGAATATATCGCGGTAGTACAGGTAGAACGTGCCGCGGTTGACGTCCACCAAATCCGCCAGCTCGCGCACGGTAATGTCCTGCACCTGCTTTTCCTTCATCAGCTGAATCAGCCCGTGGGTAAGCAGCTTCTTCGTCCGGCGCACCCGGCGGTCTTCCTTCTTCTCCGGCTTAACCTGCATCGTATCCTTTTCTGTCATCATGGCGACCCCCTTGTTTTTCAACTCTTTTGCCAATTTTGTTGATTGTTTCCGCAATCGTCGTTCATTTTGTCGCTTTATCAGCGTCCGAAACCGAATCTGATGATTGATTTTCGGTACACATGCTATTATACTATTCCTCGTTGAGAAAGTCAACACATTGTTCACTAAAAGTTATGGATTTCAGAAAAGGAGGAACTGTTGTGAACCGATTCGCAAGGTGGATTGTCAAGCACCGTGTCGCCGTCGTCATCATCTGTCTGCTGATGCTGATTCCGTCGGTGCTGGGCATGAACGCCACAAAGGTCAAGTATGACCTGCTGTATTATCTGCCGGAAGACCTTGACACGGTCAAGGGGCAGAACATCCTGATGGAAGAGTTCGGCAAGGGCGCGTTCTCCCTGTGCATCACGGAAGGGATGAGCGAAACCGACCAGCAGGCGCTGGAGGACGCCATCCGCGACGTGCCGCATGTGGATACGGTCATCGGCTATGCGTCCATCACCAAGGGCACGATTCCTTCCGAGATTCTGCCGGACGAATACCGGAACATCTTCGAGAAGGGCGACGCGCGGCTGATGGAAGTTTTCTTCGATGACACGTCGTCGGCGGAAGGGACGATGGAAGCCATTGCGCAGATCCGCAAAATTGCGGGGCAGCAGTGCTTCGTGTCCGGTCTGTCGGCGGTTGTGACCGATACCAAGCAGCTGGTGGAGGATCAGGAAGCCATCTACGTCGCCATCGCCGTTGCGCTGTGCTGCGTCGTGCTGATGCTGACAATGGACTCCATCCTCCTGCCGTTTATCTTCCTGCTGTGCATCGGCGTGAGCATTCTGTGGAACATGGGCACGAACTACTTCCTCGGTGAGATTTCCTACATCACCAAAGCAGTCGCCGCCGTGCTGCAATTGGGCGTGACGCTGGACTATTCCATCTTTCTGTGGCACAGCTACAAGGAAGAGCAGCAGACCTGTTCGGACAAGGACGAAGCGATGGCAAGCGCTATCTGCAAGACCATTTCCTCCATCGTCGGCAGCAGCCTGACGACGGTCGCGGGCTTCGTCGCCATCTGCTTCATGAGCTTCACGCTCGGCCGTGACCTCGGCATCGTGATGAGCAAGGGCGTTATCCTCGGCGTGCTGGGCACGGTCATCCTGCTGCCCTGCGTCATCCGCCTCCTTGACCGCGCGCTGGAAAAGACCTCGCACAAGCCGCTGCTGCCCAGCGTTGCCGGCATCAGCAAGTTCGTCACGAAGCACTACAAGGTGCTGTTCGTCATCCTGATTGTGCTGTGCATCCCGGCATTCTACGGCTACAACAACGTCGGCAAGTATTACGACATGTCCGCCTGCCTGCCGCAGGAGCTGGAAAGCGTGAAGGCGAACACGAAACTGTCCGAAACCTTTGACGTGTCCACGAACCACCTTGTGCTGGTCGATGCGGACGTGCCGCAGAAGGCCGTCGTCGCCATGACGGACGAAATGGCGGAAGTCGATGGCGTGAAGCAGGTGCTGTCGATTGACTCGCTGCTGGGCGCGGGTATCCCCGAAAGCATGGTGCCGGACGAAATCCTCAGCGAGCTCAAGAGCGACGAATACCAGCTGATGCTGATTTCCTCGGAATACATTATTTCCTCCGACGCGGTGAATCGGCAGATTGATGAGCTGAACGAAATCCTCAAAAAGTACGACGATGGCGGGATGCTCATCGGCGAAGCGCCCTGCACGAAAGACCTCATTTCCTGCACCGACCACGACTTCGAGGTCGTCAGCCTGATTTCCATTATCGCCATTTTCCTGATTATCGCGCTGGTGCTGCGCTCGATTTCCCTGCCGGTGATTCTGGTCGCCGTCATTGAAACCGCAATTGCCGCAAACCTGTGCATCCCCTACTACACGAACGTGACGCTGCCGTTCGTCGCGCCGATTCTGATTTCGACCATTCAGCTGGGTTCGACGGTGGACTACGCCATCCTGATGACGACGCGCTACTTGCAGAACCGCCGTGCGGGATCTGACAAGCGTGAGGCCGTCAGCAAGGCGGTCGCGTCCTCCGCGCAGTCGATTCTCGTCAGCGGCATCGGCTTCTTCGCCGCGACGTTCGGCGTGGGGCTGTACTCCAATGTCGATATTATTTCCTCCATGTGTTCCCTGATGGCACGCGGCGCGCTGTGCTCGGTGGTGGTTGTGCTGTTCCTGCTGCCGGCGGTGCTGCTGGTGCTGGACAAGGTGATTATCCACACGACGCTGAAAATGAACGTGAAGAACTGACTTTTTTGGTAGAAAGGATGGAAAAATCCGATGAAAAAGCGTGCTTTTGCTCTTATCACTGCGCTTTGCATGACGCTGACCTGCTTTGCCAGCGCGGAAACCGTGAAACACGAGCGTGTTTATGCCGTGACGAATGCCGCCGGCGACGCGCTGACCGTCATTGACAACGTTCGCCTTGAAAATGGCGACGCTTTGGCGGAAATCGACGACCGGACGCTGCTGACCGCGCTGGAAAACGTCGGCGGCACGGAAAAATTCACCCAGAGCGGCGAAACCGTGACGTGGAAAGCCGACGGAAACAGCATTATCTATCAGGGCACGTCGGACAAGGCGCTGAACGTGACCCCCGTCGTCCGCATGACGCTGGACGGCAAAGAAGTCACCGCCGCGGACGTGAAAAACGCATCCGGCGAGCTGGCGATGACCGTCTCCTACCGCGCCGAATCCCCCTTCCTCGCCGTGACGGTGATGCCGCTGACGGACGACGTGACCAGCGTGACCGTGGACAACGGCGCGGTGCTGACCGACGGCGCGCACAGCTTCCTGATGGGCTTCGGCATCCCCGGCGCGGATGCGGATTTGGAACTGCCCTCTTCCTTCACCATGACGGCGCATGTGGATCATGCCGACCTGAACTGGATGATGACGATTGCGACAGCGCAGCCCGTGAAGGTGCTGACCGACGTGCTCTCCGACCACGCGGCGGACGCGCACACCCTCGTCAGCGACCTGACGGCGGGGCTGAACGCGCTGGCGGACGGCTCGGACATTCCCGAAAGCAACGAAGACATTCACGAACTGCTGACCGCGCTGAACACGCTCTTTGACGGCGCGGCGCAGCTCAAAGACGGCTCCATCACCCTGCTGAACGGCGTGAAGACGCTCAAAGACGGCTTGGATACGCTAAGCAGCAACAGCAGCGCTCTCAACGACGGCGCGGCGCAGCTGTTTGCCGCTGTGCTGGATACCGCGAACACGCAGCTGGCCGCCGCGGGGCTGGATGCGCTGCGCATCGAAGTGCCGACGCTGACCGTCAGCAACTACGCCACCGTGCTGGACGACCTGATTGCCCAGCTCGACCCCGCTGTCATTGACAAGACCATCGAGGCTTTGGCGAAGGCACAGGTTCGCGAGGCAGTCATGGCGCAGGAGGACAAGGTTCGCGAGGCCGTGACCGAAGTGGTACGCGGTCAGGTGCGGGACGCGGTTGTCGCGCAGGAAGAAACCATCCGCGCCGCTGTGACCGACGTAGTGAAGGAACAGGTGCGTCAGGCAGTTGCGGCACAGGAAGAGACCATTCGCGCGGCAGTGACGCAGGCGGTTCAGGCGCAGGTGCAGGACGCGGTTCAAGCGCAGGAGGATACCATCCGCGCCGGCGTGACGCAGGCGGTTCAAGCGCAAGTGCTGGAGGGCGTGCTGGCGCAGGCGGGTCTCAATATGACGGCGCAGCAGTATCAGGACGCCGTCGCGGCGGGTCAGGTGCCGGACGCGCAGCAGAAGCAGATCAGCGCGGCGGTTGACCAGATGATGGCGTCCGATGACATCAAGGCGAAAATCGAAGCGTCTGTGACCGAGCAGGAAAATCAGCTGGTCGCGCAGAACATGGCGTCAGGCGACATCAAGGCGAAGATTGAATCCGCCGTCACCGAGCAGGAAAATCAGCTGATTGTCCAGAACATGGCATCAGGCGACATCAAGGCGAAGATTGAATCCGCCGTCGCCGAACAGGAAGACGAGCTGGTGGAAGAGAATTTCGCATCCGCCGATGTGCAGGCGAAGCTGGAAGCCGCTGTGACCGAGCAGATTGACAAGCTGGTGGAAGAGAACTACGCCAGTGCGGACGTGCAGAACACCGTGGCGGAAAAGAAGGCGACCATTGCCGCAGCGGTGGATTCGCTCAAGCGCCTGAAGGAGCAGCTGGCATCCGTGGAGACGTTCGTGAACGGCCTGAAGGCGTACACCGACGGCGTAGCGCAGGCGGGCAACGGCGCGTCCCAGCTCTACGATGGCGCAAACACGCTGTCGGGCGGCATGACGGAGCTTTCCGACGGCTTGGCGGAACTCAAGGCGAAGCTGACCGAAGAAGGGCTTGATCTGCTGAGCGGCGACGTGCAGAAGGCGCTTGACCTCTTCGACAACCTCGAAAGCCAGATGGCGAATGTGCCGAGCTTCGACCTCGTGGCGGACGGCATGGCGCATGACATGCTGCTGATTATCCGCACGGACTTGCAGAAATAAGCGCAAAGAAAAGGAACCCGTTTCCCCTGCTGAAAAGCGAGGATTCGGGTTCCCTTTTTTATGCGTCTTTCTTGCTTTCCGTGTTTGCGCGAATTGCGTGGGTGTCCTCCACCAGCTGACCAAAGCCGTAGAGCAGGAACGAGCCAATCCACGAGACCAGCACACCGACGATGATGGTCAGGATGCCCGCGACAACGCCTGCGCCGCTATTAGCCCGCACAAACTCGCCGTTCAGCCGATACGTCACGGATGAGCCGCCAGCCATGAGGGCAAGCCCCGTGATGACCCAGCAGATGATGCCAATCCAGCAGAGCACCTTCGCCAGCACCTGAATCTTGTGACCGATGTTATTGAACATGAAAAAAGCCTCCTTTTTCGCGCCCTTTCGTCGCAATTTTAGTATATGCATCTGTCTGTTTTTTGTCAAGCACAAAGCACAAAAAAGCGTCCGCAGGTTGCAGGCTGCGGACGCCGTGAAGGGAGAGTAAGTTGTGTATCAGGCTTTTGTCTTGCGTGCCTGCATGATTTTTTCGCCTACGTTTTCGATATTTGCCATTCCTATATTGAAACTATAACGATAATTGCCGCCTTTATCAACAAAAAAGACCCGATTCCCACAGAAATCAAGCCTTGCAAGCAGTTTTCCGCCGCAGCGGACGGCTTCAGAAATCGCACATGCACATTTTATCCTTATTCCCCCATCATCCTGTGCAGCAAATCCTGATACGCCTGTTCAACGCCGCCCAAATCACGGCGGAAGCGGTCGAGGTCCATCGGCTCATGCGTCCGGGCATCCCAGAAGCGCGCGGAATCAGGGCTGATTTCATCCGCAACGAGCAGTTGACCGTGGTAACGCCCGAACTCCAGCTTAAAATCCACCAGCTCCACGCCGATTTCCGACGTGAAATCCGACAGAATTTGGTTGATTTTCCGTGCCGTCTCGATGACGTAGTTCATTTCCTCGCGCGTCGCAAGATGCAGCGCCTCAACATGCGTGATGTTGATGAGCGGGTAGTCCATCTCGCTGCCCTTCAGTTCCAGCTCGATGACGGTCGTGTCCAGCTTCGTGCCGGTCGGCAGACCGATGCGCTTCGCCAGCGACCCCGCCACGCGGTTGCGCACCTTCACGGATACCGGCAGAATCTGACATCGCTTGACAAGGCTCTGCCGCGCATCCAGCCGTCGCAGGTAGTGCGTCGGGATGCCGTTTTCTTCCAGCATTTTGAAGAACTGTTCGCTAATCGCGTTGTTGACTTCGCCCTTGCCCAGAATCCGCCCGCGCTTCAGCCCATGAAACGCCATTGCCTCATCCTTGAAGTACACGATTGCCTGATCCGGATCGTCGGTTGCGTAAACGCGTTTGCCTTTTCCTTCCGTCAGCAGCTTGCCCAGTTCCATCGCGCCAGCGCCCCTTTCATTGCGTACAGATTCCTCTGCGGGTAGGGTTTATTGTACCATTTTTCGCCCCGCAGGACAAGGGAATTTCCGCAGCTTGCAAAAGTTTGTCGGTTTTTCACGAAAGTCAAGGATTTTTATCCGCACTGAAACACACCATCAGCAACCCTTCGCGGAAGTTGACCTCCGCCATGTCCGCCGTGAACTCGTTGCTGCACCCCAGCGGATAGTGGTACGTCAGCGTCGCGCGGGTGAGCGTCCATTTCGCGCCCGTCAGCGTCACATCCCGCACTTCCGGCGAATACGCCAGCAGCGACAACTTTCGCCCCGGCATTTTCGGCAGATGATGCGTGCCTGGCGCAAGAATCGTCGCGCGATTCTGCCCGTCCACCAGCCACGCGCGTTCGCCGCGCAGGGCGCAGTCCGCCGCGCATTGCAGGCAAGATAGCGTATGGTCGAAGCGCCCGCCAATCGCCCCCGCGAGGATAAACTCAGTGTACCCGCGTTTGCGCCCTTCATGCAGGCAGACGACCAAATCCGTATCATCTTTTTCCGTCGGCAAGGTCAGTGTTGGCACATCCGGGCGCATTGCAGCCGGCATGGAGTCAAAATCCCCCACGACGAGCTGCGGCGTCAGCCCGAACTGCCGCGCGCGCGCCCAGCCGCCATCCGCGCAAATCAGGAAATCCCCCGGCTGCGGCGCAATCCACGGCAGCTCTTCGCCCGCATACAGCGGCGTCAGGATGATGCAGCGCGGCATAGCAGTTCTCCTCGCTTTGATGATGATTTTCATTGCCCCTCGTCACTTCGAGAAGCCAAAAATCCCCCTCAATATAATAAGAAAGCAGGAGACAAGCAGTATCCCACTTGCCTCCTGCTGCGGGGCGAAATCAGAAATTCCGCAATTACTCCTGCACGGGCGCTTCTTCCGCGTCCGCGGGAGCTTCCTCGCCCATCGCCTCGTCGTCGAAGGAGAATTCGTCTTCGGCGGCCTGACGGATGGACAGGGAGATGCGCTTCTTCTCGGTGTCAACGCTCAGCACCTTCACGCGGACAATCTGACCTTCCTGCACGGCGTCAGTGACCTTCGCGACGCGGTTCTGCGCGCACTGGGAGATGTGCACCAGGCCATCCAGACCGGGCTGGAGTTCAACGAACGCGCCGAAGTCCGCAATACGGACAACCTTGCCTTCGACGATGCAGCCTTCCGGATAGCGCTCGGCGGCGTTATCCCACGGACGGGGCTGGAGCTGCTTGTAGCCAAGCTGGATGCGTTCACGTTCGCGGTCGAGGGACAGAATCTTCACGTCAACTTCCTGACCGGGCTTGACGACCTCGGACGGATGGTTGATGCGGCCCCAGGACAGATCCGTGATGTGAATCAGGCCGTCCACACCGCCGACATCGACGAACGCGCCGAACTGGGTCAGGCGGCGAACGACGCCGTGGATGATAGCGCCTTCTTCAAGGTTCTCCCAAGCAGCCTTCTTGCGGGCAGCGGTCTGCTCAGCAATGACAGCCTTGCGGGAAGCCACGATGCGCTTCTTCTGCTTGTCCACTTCGATGATCTTGAGTTCCATTTCCTTGCCAACGAACTCTTCAATCTTGTCAACATAGTGCTGCGCGAGCTGGGAGGCGGGCACGAAAGCACGCACGCCCTCAACATCAGCAATCAGGCCGCCCTTGACGGCTTCCTTGCCAACGCCCTTGACATACTCGCCCGCGTCGTACTTGGCGACGAGCGCTTCCCACGCCTTGCGGTTGACGATGTTGCGCTGGGACAGAACGACATTGCCTTCGCCGTCGTTCACTTTGACGATCTCAGCTTCCAGTTCGTCACCTTCTTTGACGTCCTGCTGGGTCAGGTCGGAGCGCTTGATGATGCCATCGGCCTTGTAGCCAATGTTCACATACACTTCGTCCGGGGTCACCTGCACAACTTTGCCGGTCACCGTCTGTCCAGCCTTGATGCGCGTCATCGTGGCCACGATGGCGTCCATGGTGAAGTCAGAGGACTGAGCCATGTTTTCGTTGTCGGTCATATGGGTTGCAACCTCCTCTAATGAGCCATCCGGTGTGGAAGCACCGGCGGTTATTCCAATTTTATCGGAATGAATATTTGCAAAGGCAGGCGGAATTTCCGCCGCGCACTCTACCAAAATTGTTCGGGGGCAAAGCGCCTTGCACGCCTCAAAGAGCTTGTGCGTATTCGCACTGGTGCGGCCGCCGACGACAATCATGGCGTCGGATGCCGCGGCAAGCTTCTTGGCTTCCCGCTGGCGCACCGCGGTGGCGTTGCAGATGGTGTTATGCTCCTTCAAATGCTGGACACGCCCGCGTAGTACGGCGACAATCGCCTCCCAGCGCTCCGGGGGGAAGGTCGTCTGCACGGCGGCTGCCGCCTGATCCATTTCGGGCAGCTGCGCCGCTTCCTCCGCCGTCGCCACGACGTAGACCTTGCCGCGCGCCCAGCCGCATGTTCCCTTGACCTCCGGGTGTTCCCGTTCGCCCACCATAATCAGTGGGCAATCCTCGCCCGTGTCCTCCGCGACGACGCGGTGGAGCTTGTTGACGAAGGGGCAGGTCAGGTCAACCACCTTGCAGCCGGCATTTTCCAGCTGCCTGATGACCTCCGGCGCGACGCCGTGACTGCGGATGAGCACCTGCCGACCCGCTGCTTCCTCGGCGGAAGCGACCGGCGGAATCCCGCGCTGACGAAGCATGTCCACGACCGTCGGGTTGTGGATCAGTTCCCCCAGCGTACAAGAGGGCACGCCGCTGTCCGCCACCTGCACGGCGCTTTCGACCGCGCGGCGGACGCCCATGCAGAACCCCGCATGAGCCGCGATTTCAATCGGCATTTCCCGTTTGCATCCTTTCCAGCATGGTCAGACCATTTTCTGACCTCTATATTGATTCTACATATCTTCTGATTTTCCTGCTTCCTTCGCAATTTTTTTTGAAAAAATTTTTTGTTCGCGAAAAAAGCGCGAAAAAACAGGATTTCACGCAGATTTTGGTGTTCACGCCTCCGGGTGTGCCGTCAGCGCGCGGTAGGTTTCGGTGATGCGGGCGAGCAGCTCCTCGCAGGTGTCGCGGTTCACGCCGCGCTCACGCAGGTCGTCCATCGCAATCGGGTCGCCGACGCGCACGTCCAGACGGCGGAACAGGCGCGGTTTGCCGCCGATGTACAGGGGAATCATCGGCACGCCGCTGCGCAGGGCAATCAGCGCCACGCCGGACTCAACGTGCTCCATAATCCCCTCTTTGTGGCGCGTGCCTTCGGGGAAAATGCCCAGCACGCCGCCCGCCTTCGTCACCCGCAGACAGGCGCGCATCGCCTCCATATCGCTGTGGTGGCGGTCAACGGGAATCATGTGCAGGTGCATCAGCAGTTTTCCGACCACGGGCGCTTTCGCCAGTTCGATTTTCCCCAGGAAGTTCACTTCGTAGCGGCGAATCAGCATCGCGGCAATAATCGGATCAGCGAAGGACGTGTGATTCGCGATGACGATGTATGGCGCGTCGAGATTCAGCTTCTCCCTGCCCGTGCAGTGCATAAAGCAGAACAGGTGGAAGTAAATCCAGAAAATCCCGCGTCCAATCGTATAGATGATGCCTTTTTTGCCCGGAACAGCCATCCGGTGCTGGAAATTCTTCTTTTCCGGCTGATTCTGCTCGCTCATGCCCATGCGCCCCCCGTCTTGTCCGCGACGATGCGCAGAATCGCCTCGACCACCTCGTCGAACGTCAGGTTCGTCGAATCGACCGTCACGGCGTCCTCTGCCGCGCGGAGCGGGTCAACGGCGCGGTGCATGTCCTGTTCGTCGCGGGCGCGCAGATCGCGCAGCACATCGTCGAAATTCGCGTCCATGCCCTTATTGACCATCTCCTGATAGCGGCGGCGGGCGCGTTCCTCGGCGCTGGCCGTCAGGAAGATTTTGACGGGCGCGTTCATCAGCACACGCGTGCCAATATCGCGGCCATCCACCAGCATGGGCGTTTCCTGCGCAAGGCGGCGCTGGAGCGCAACCATTGCCGCGCGCACGCCCGCGTATTTGGCGACGGTGGACGCCGCCATGCTGACCTCCGGCGTGCGGATGAAGCCCGTCACGTCGCGGCCATCCACAAGGGTATGCTGACCATCCGCCGCGTGACCGACCGTCATTGACAGGGCCTGGCACAGCGCCGTGACCGCCTGTTCGTCCTGCACGGGAACGCCCTTCTCCAGCGCGGTCAGACCGATGGCGCGGTACATCGCGCCGGTGTCGAGGTGGAGGATGCCCAGCCGCTTGGCGACGGCGTCCGCAATGCTTGATTTTCCTGCGCCGACAGGGCCGTCCATGGCAATATTCAGCACCATGAGGAATGTCTCCTTTTGTTTGCTTTCTATATAATACTTTTTATGTGAATCTGCTGCTTGCAGGGGATTTCGCTCCTGCGGGAGCGCAAAGGAACTTTGCGATCGCTCCCTTAAACCCATTCGGTCAAATCGCCCGGTGTCCCATGCCGACGACGACCTCGTTGAGGTGCACCAAGCCCACGGTAAAGAACACCGCCACCGCCACATGCTCGCCGGAGCGGGCGACGCCGATTTTGCCGCCGACGGAAAAGCCCATCGCCTTCTCGCTGACTTGGCACACCGCGTCGTGTGCTGCCCCAGCAACTGCGCCTTCCTCGCGGTGCGTATCACTGATGACGCCCTCACGCTTGGCGGCGACCACGGCGCGCTCAATCATCTTCATCATCGAATCCACGAATGTGCCGCCGAAGTCCGATGCCGCGCCGACAATATCCTTTTCGGTCAGCGACGCCTTCAGCTCGGTTTCTTCCTCGCGTGTCGCCGTCATCGCCAGCTGAATCGCCGCACGAGCCACCGCGCGGCTGTCCCCGATGATTTCCAGCATTTTCTTCGCTCCTTTCATCCGGCATACCTGTTTATTATACATGATTTTCCCCTTTCCTGCAAGCGATTTTCCTGATTTTTCAGCAGATTAGCCCGCAAACCCACGCGCACGTCAGGTAGGACAGCAGCGACACGCCCAGCGCGCCCGGCAGCTTTTTCACGCCCGCCGCGCCGAGATAGACGCTCATCGTGTAGAAAATCGTCTCGCTTGACCCCATCAGCACCGACGCGATTCGCCCCACGCGGCTGTCCGCGCCGTACTGCGCGAAAATTTCCTGCAGCGCCGCCAGACTGCCCGACCCGGTCATCGGGCGGAGGATGAGCATCGGCGCGACCTCCTGCGGCAGGTTCAATATTGCCGTCAGGGGCGATAGCAAGCGTACAAGAAGTGCCGTCAGCCCAGAGGCGTTCATCAAGGAAAGCATGAGCAGCATCCCCGTCAGCGCGGGCAGGAGCTGCCACGCGGCGTCCATGCCCTTCTTCGCGCCGGAGAGGAACGCGCCGTAGACCTCAACGCCCGCGCATTTTCCGCGCAGAAGAATCAGCAGAACGGTCAGGATGAGGGTGACGGCGGCGGCTTTCTCCATGCGGATTCGCTCCTTTTTGGCGGATTTTGTCGTACACGCCCAGCAGAATGACCCCGCCTGCCGTCGCGGCGGCGGACGAAATCAGCATAGCGCCCCAAATGTCCGCCGGATGCTGTGCGCCTGCCGCCTGACGAAGCGTCAGCACCGTCGTCGGCAGCACCTGCAGGCTGGAATTGTTGAGCACCAGCAGCAGCGCCAGCACGCGCAGTCCCGGCTCGCCGTGCACCGCCAATTGCTTCGCTGCGGACACACCCGGCGGCGTGGCGGCATTGCCCAGACCGAGGACGTTCGCCGCCAGATTCATGCCGACTGCCTCCCAGCAATCAGCGTCCGGAAGCGCGCGGCTGTGCCTTCCGAATAATTTTCGGATAAGCAGCCCAAGTTTCGCCACGTCGCCCGTGCGCAGCAGCACTTCCATCAAGCCACTCCAGAGCGTCATCGTTCCCAGCAGCGTCAACATCAGCGAAACGCCGCTTTCCGCCGAATTCAGCAGCGCCGACGCCGCTGAAGGCGCACGGTTTGTGAGCAGTGCCAGTATCAGCGACAGCGTTGTCAAGATGAAAAATACCCTGCCCATAAATACTTCTCCTTTCAGAAGCAATTTAGCACGGATGTTATACTCATTTTGTGCATATCTGTATATTGTCTGCGCGCCAAACTACGAAACTTTTCAAGCGTATCTCGAAATTTTTTTCTTGAAAATAGCAAAAAAATTCTTATAATTGATGAAACCCCCTTGACAAACGTTAGAAAAAAATGTAGAATGACAATGCAATATGTGGAATCGTCCTGCGCTGTGCAGGAGTGCCGGACAATCCCTCATGGCAACATTACCGCTATCGAACGGAAGGGAGAAATTACTATGAAGTCTACCGGTGTTGTGCGTCAGTTGGATACCCTTGGTCGGATCGTCCTGCCCATCGAGCTTCGTCGCACGATGGACATTGGCGTGAAGGACATGCTGGAAATTTTCGTCGAAGGTGACGAAATCATCCTCAAGAAGTATCATCCGAGCTGCATTTTCTGCTCTGATGCCCGTGACGTCGTTCCCTACAAGGGCAAGCTCGTCTGCAAGAGCTGCCTGGCAGAACTGCGGAACGCGCAGGACTAATCAGCAGAAGCAGGATGGGCGGAAGCGTGGCAACGTGCCCATCCACCAGCGGACTGCACTGAGTGGTGCAGCCCGTTTTTTCTATGCGGATTTTTCTCCGCTCATGCGAAAAGCACTTGCCATTTTCCTGCTGATGGCGTATAATATTCTTGCAGCCTTTTCTATATTGGTTGCTTTTATCAACAAAATGACCAAAGGAAGGATACCCATTATGCTCAAAATCTACAAGGAGGATTTCACTGTTCGCTCCTACCAGACCGATTTGAACGCCCGCATGAAGCCCAGCGCGATTCTGGAAGTGATGCAGGAAGCCGCCGGACAGCACTCCGAGCGCCTTGGTCTGGGGCGCAGTGCCCTGCTGGCAAAGAACACCGCGTGGGTGCTCACGCGCGTGGAGGTCGATATGGATCGCTATCCGGCGTTCGAGGAGACGTTCTCCGTCGAGACGTTCCCGATGCCCGTGCGCCGCTGCTTCTTCCCGCGTTACTTTATTTTCCGCGACAGCAATGGCATCGAAATCGGACGCGCCGCGACGCTGTGGGTGCTGCTTGACCTCGGCACACGCAGCATGACGAAGCTCGACGTGGTGAAGGCGCTGATGCCCGACAACTCCGACCTGCTCGCGCCGCTGGGTCTGCCTGCCGCCGTGACCGAGGTGTCCGGCACGCTGCAAACCGAAATGCGCCAGCCGCGCTACACCGATTTGGATTTCAACGGCCACGTCAACAACACGCGCTATCTGGACTGGTGCTGCGACGCGCTGGGGATTGACACCATGCGCGGCGCGTACCTGAAGCACTTCGCGGTCAATTTCGACGCGGAAGTGATGCCGATGCAGCAGATTCGGACAGAGCTGCGCCGGCTGGGCGACGATTTCTCCTACTGCGGCTTCGAGGGCGACAAGCGGCACTTTGACGTCGGCGGGCTGCTCGCGCGGCAGAATTAAGCTGCGTTTTCCCGATTTCGCGAATCTTTCATAATTCCCCATCTTGAAAAGAAGGCGTCGGTTTTCATGACCGGCTCCTTCTTTTTTGGTTCTTCACGGAATCTTGGGGGAAGAGCAGCTTGGGGGCGCGTCTGCGGAC
>OGWY01000478.1_pt1 | contig 33282 bp, 20 predicted proteins | sample 1576121 | NCBI WGS metagenome assembly OGWY01 (sample SAMEA3541543, study PRJEB24748) | human gut metagenome | biome: human gut; feature: human-associated habitat; material: faeces | place: China | collected 2012 | reverse complement strand
ATGTGTTTTTCATAGTATTAGATTTAAGGTTAACAAAAAGATTGGCTGTCTGGGAGAGATAGCCTTTTTTTATGCATAAAAAAGGTCGCGTATTTATCCCACGCGCATTTATCCCAGAAAATGATACAACTCCCGAAAGAAGCACCTACAATCATTGCTCCTTAGCCTCTTCCTGTGGAATACGCACCGACGTATAAAGTTCAAGAATAGCAGCAATCGTCAATGAAACGATCCATTCGTTGCCATGCGTGAAAAACATGAAAGCTCCGGTAAGCACAAGTAGCAATGCTCCAAATATCTGCTGGCGACGCAGACGCTTGATAGTGGGAGTCTTATACTCTGAGGGCGAGTTGACCTGTGCCAAAGCAACAAACGTCGCACCTATCGTATATATATAAGGCGAAAGCGGCCAGCCGGTAACATAGACGGCCGCACCTATCAGGAGCATCACAGCTCCTACTGCGAAAAGGGCAGGTATCAGTTGTTTCATTCTTCTACATCTTCTTGAAATACATAAATATCCTCATTGGGCTTCTTCATCAAATACTTTTCGCGAGCTATCTGCTCAATCGCACCGGAATCGACCGCAAGTTCATTCAGACGACGGGTATTCTCCTCATACTCTGTACGATACTTGTCTATTTCCCCACGCAAACGCGTCTCCTCACGATAATAAGCAAGACGACGCACAATGCTGTTTTCATCTAAAAAGCCAACAAGCACGACAAATAGCACAAACGTTATCAGATATTTACGTCTGCGGACAAACAACCAAAGGGACGCAAGTTTATCCATGTAATTCAGTTATTGTTTCTTTGAGCACAAAGATAAGACGAATAACTGAAAAATTTCTTTTTTTTGCGTACATTTGCACAAAAGCAAAGATAAGATGTACCGTCTTTGCATTCTATATAAGTGATAAGAATACCCTGAATATGGAAAATTATATTGTATCGGCACGAAAATACCGCCCCTCAACCTTTGAGTCAGTAGTGGGACAACACGCCCTGACCACCACCTTGAAGAATGCTATCGCCACAAACAAACTGGCGCATGCCTATCTTTTCTGCGGTCCGCGCGGCGTTGGAAAAACCACCTGTGCACGCATCTTTGCAAAAACCATCAACTGCATGAGCCCTACGGCAGAAGGAGAAGCATGCAACCAATGTGAATCATGCACCGCCTTCAACGAACAACGCTCATACAATATTCATGAGCTGGATGCCGCATCCAATAACTCAGTGGACGACATCCGCCAATTGGTGGAGCAGGTACGTATTCCGCCCCAAATAGGCAAATATAAAGTATACATCATCGACGAGGTGCACATGCTATCAGCTTCTGCATTCAACGCCTTCCTGAAAACATTGGAAGAACCGCCACGCCATGCCATATTCATCCTTGCCACCACCGAGAAGCATAAAATATTACCGACAATCCTGTCACGCTGCCAAATATACGACTTCAACCGCATTAGCGTAGAAGACACAGTAGCCCACCTCGCCTACGTGGCCTCCAAAGAAGGAATCACCGCCGAACCGGAAGCCTTGAACATCATTGCCCTGAAAGCAGACGGCGGTATGCGCGACGCTTTATCCATATTCGACCAGGTAGTGAGCTTTACCGGAGGGAATATCACTTACCAAAGCGTAATCGAAAACCTGAACGTTCTGGATTACGAGTACTACTTCAGGCTGACCGACCACTTTCTTGAGAACAAAGTCTGCGACGCTCTGTTACTGCTGAACGACGTATTGAACAAAGGATTTGACGGCAGCCATTTTATCACCGGCCTTTCTTCACACTTCCGCGACCTGCTGGTGAGCAAAGACCCCGCTACCCTGCCCCTGCTTGAAGTAGGCGCAAGTATTCGTCAACGCTACCAGGAGCAAGCTCAGAAATGTCCGTTGCCTTTTCTCTATCGCGCCATGAAACTGTGCAACGATTGCGACTTGAACTATCGCGCCAGCAAGAACAAACGGCTGCTGGTGGAGCTGACCCTAATACAAGTAGCCCAAATCACCGCCGAGGGGGACGACGCTGCCAGTGGGCATAGCCCTAAGCAAGCCATAAAACCCATATTTACACAGCCTGCCCCTGCACAGCAATCACAGGCCGCCCCTGTTGCACCCCGGCCGCAAGCCAGCATCAAGCCACAGACCGCTCCGGCAACCACACCCGTTACGAATACCGCTCCCACAACAACAAACTCTGTTCCCCACACCACTCCCACCGCCATACTGCTGGCACAAGGAAAAGAGGAGAAGAAAGTTCCGGTTATGAAAATGTCGGGACTTGGCGTATCTATCAAACGCCCGAAAGCAGCAGAAGAAGAAGAAGAAACAAAAAGTACCACCACTACTACCGCACAGCAGGCGGCACAACCGGAAGAAGACTACATCTTCAATGAAAGAGATGTGAACTACTACTGGCAGGAATATGCCGGACGCATGCCAAAAGAACAAGTTGCCATAGCCAAACGCATGCAGAACATGCGCGTCACGCTGCTGAATGATACCACTTTTGAGGCTGTTGTAGATAACGAAATCGTCTCGAAAGAATTCACCGCAATGATCCCCCATCTGCAAGAATATCTACGCGCACGCCTAAAAAACCGCAAGGTAACCATGACAGTACGCATCAGTGCCCCCACAGAGAAGGTTCATGCATACGGCCGAGTTGAAAAATTCCAAATGATGGTACAAAAGAATGACGCTCTGCTGCAACTGAAAAACGAATTCGGATTGGAGCTTTACTAAACTTTCCCGAAATAAAAAAGATAAGATTTACCGTTTATCCACGAACATATTGAAAATAAAATCATTATATTTTATTTTTTATATCATGTTTAATGTTTATTTTTGCCAATAATAGACAAACAAAACAAACGGTGAACAAGAATGCTGCCATATTAATTGCGTTGTGGAGCGTATGTATATCATACGCCACTTCAATATTTGCGGCAATCAATCCGAACAGATTGGATACACTGAAGGTTTTTGTTCAGAAAAAGATTCTCTACAATGAGGAAATACCGGTGGACAGCGTCATCTGTTGGAGCGAAAGCATTTTACCTGACATCAGGAAAAACAAACAAGACAAAACAACTTATTTTCTACTACAACTCCAGCTTGCCAATGCTTACACATTGCGGGGAGATATCAGCCTTGCCATAGATCGTGCACGACTGATGTACGAAGAAGCCAAAGAAATGGAATATGATTTTGGAATGGTGGTCGCGAACCAAGCTATCGGAGATGCCTATACCATAGCCAACCAATGCGACAAAGCGCTGGAATCCTATCAGGACGCTTTGAAAGAGCTGCATCTTATATCTCCGCACCACCCCTACCACATACAACTACTGCTGAAGCAGTCCAACACCTTACAACGTAAAGGGCAACTGAAAGACGCCAAAAAAGTATTGGACGAGATCAAAAACACTCTTGGGGAAAAGCCGGATTACGCCACCACCTTTTTCGCTACCATTGAAGAAGCCAACTACGCCATTTCGCATGGCCACCTTTCACGTTCCTATCTTAAAGAAGCGGCCGGACACCTGAAAAGCATGGACTCCATTTACCGGTTGCATCCTGAGAAATTCTACTATTTCCACTTGAAATACACCGCTGCTGCCTACTATCGGGCAATGGGCAACTGGGATGCATCTAATTGGGACAAAGCCATGCAGCTGTACGAAGAATTGAGACAGGAATATTCAGTCAATAAACGTTCCACATACTACCGATGGATAACTCTGGAAACTATATACCTATATAAGATACAAGGAAAATCAATGGAAGCCTGTCGGTTATATCAGGAGCTATACCCTACCGTCGACACGCTTACTACCGAAGGTTATACCCGACAAATCAACACCCTACGTGCCAAATATCAGGTGGACCAAATGGAGATTGCCAATAAGGAAGAGCACAACAGGCTTATCACCAGCATGCTGGCAGGAAGTATCATGCTACTGCTCATGTTCACTATTATAGCTTTCAGACTCAAGAAACAGCAACAAAAGATAACCCTATCCACCCAAAACCTGGAACGTCTGCGCACCAACGCAGAAAATGCGACATCCGCCAAGAGCATATTCCTCTCAAATATGAGTCATGAAATACGCACCCCGTTAAATGCACTCTCCGGTTTCTCCTCGCTGCTGACAGAAGAAGGATTGGACAACGAAACACGCCGCCAATGCAATGATGTAATCCTGCAAAACTCCGAACTATTATTGAAGCTCATCAATGATGTGATAGATTTATCAAGCCTTGAATTCGGCAAGATACAGTTCAGCATCGCGAAGCATGATGTCGTCGGCATATGCAGGAATGTAACCGACACCGTCAGTAAAGTGAAACAGACCCAAGCCGAAATTCACTTCATTACAGAACAGGAAAGCATGGAAATAGAAACAGACGACTCACGCCTGCAACAAGTCCTGATAAATCTGTTGATTAATGCAACCAAATTTACACCGCAAGGCAGTATCATTCTGGAAGTAAAGAAAGGATCGAAAGAAGAATTACTTTTCTCCGTAACAGACACCGGATGCGGTATTCCCAAAGAGAAACAGGCCACTATCTTTCAGCGTTTCGAAAAGCTAAACGAAAATGCACAAGGAAGCGGACTGGGGCTTTCCATCTGCCAACTTATCATTGAACATATCGGGGGTAAAATATGGATCGATCCCAACTACACAAACGGATCAAGATTCTGTTTCACCCACCCTATCCGACAGCCACATACCGCCAAAGGCAGAAAGGGAAACAAGATATGAAACAATTGCTTATTATATTAACCCTCCTCGTCCTGCCTCTATCCGTACAATCCATCAACACAGATAGGAAGGGCTCGCCTTCCTTATCGCATAAGCAACTGGTGGAAATAGAGCATGACATAATCTACGGTATCCGACAAGCCGATTCATTGGTAAACGCGGGAAAGCCGGATGAAGCACTCTCATTCTATAAAAAGAGTCTCAAGGCCAAAGACTCTCTATACAACCTGCTCACCACTTCACAGATGGAGGAAATACTCGCTTCGTATAATATAGATAAACTCATACTGCAAAAAGAGCAGAGACGCAGCATGTTCCATTATATCTGCCTAACGGTCTCCATCATCATCATTATAGCACTGCTGCTTTTCAATATCCATATATACCGGAGCCGGAAGCATCTGCAAAAAGATGAAAAAGAAATGAAAAGGTTAACTGCCATTGCTGAAGAAGCAAATGAAATAAAAAGCCGTTTTCTGGCAAATATGAGTTATAACATACGTATTCCTCTCAATAATGTAGTGGGGTTCTCGCAACTCATAACCGACGACACAGGGCTGAGCGAAGAGGAAAAAAGAGAATATTCCGGCATCATCCAAAATAACGCGGCAGAATTGATTCAACTCGTAAATAATGTGCTCGACCTCTCACGCTTGGAAGCCAACATGATGAAATTCCAATTGCAGGACTGTAATGTACAAGAGTGGTGTAGCGAACTGGCATGCCTAATACAGATGCGTAGCGAAGGAAGCATACACTTGGAATTAGAGGCAGATGCAGGAGATGCAACTATCCATACAGACATCAACCGTTTCACACAAATGGTCTCTAACATGCTTCTCTACCCCATTGAATGTAAAAAGAGAAGAGACGTAAAGATGAAGCTGGCTTACAATACGGAAGCTCAGAACATAAGTTGCCAGATAGCGAACAGCCCACTTGCCGATCCTACTTTTTCTTCACAAAAGCAATTTATATTGCAAAAAACCTGCCACCTGTTCTTTGAACATTTCAACGGCACTTTCCGTATAGAGGAACCGAATGAAGGGGGCTCCGTAATATATTTTACTTATCCCACAAAGTAGATTAACAAAAACGTCCTATACATCCTTAGTCATAAACAAGAAGCAATTCTAATTACAAAATCCACGCATCAGCTGCTTACCGACTGATTTTATGCCTATTACGTTTGTCGTTATTTAGACTGCATACAAATTAAATGTTTTTAATCAAGATTGATAGCAAGTGTTGAAGAAAACAGCTATTTTTGCCGAACCAATTAGTACTAATAATTAAAAAATTAAAGAAAATGGCTTACGTAATTAGTGACGATTGTATTGCTTGCGGAACTTGTATCGACGAGTGTCCGGTAGGCGCTATCTCTGAAGGCGATATCTATTCTATCGATCCTGAAACTTGTACAGAATGTGGTACTTGTGCAGATGTTTGCCCTTCTGAAGCAATTCATCCGGGAGAATAATACAATCCTAAGAAAAAGAAAGGCTCGGTTTCAATGAAACCGAGCCTTTTTATTTAATATCTCACTCATTACGGATCATGCAAGCTGCGACAATGCTTCTTTGATACGGCGAATCGCCTCGACAATATTCTCATCACTCGTAGCATAACTCATGCGAATGCACTCAGGAGCACCAAACGAAGTACCACCCACACAAGCTACATGAGCTACCTCCAGCAGGTACATAGCCAAATCATCAGAATTATCAATCTTACGTTCTCCCGCAGACTTTCCAAAGAACGAACTGCATTTGGGAAATAAGTAGAAAGCACCTTCCGGCACGTTTACCTCAAATCCCGGAACTTCCTTAGCCAACTTCACAATGAGATCGCGACGACGCTCAAACGCTTTACGCATCTCCTCCACCGGAGTCTGCGTTCCTGTATAAGCAGCTTCAGCAGCTTTCTGAGAAACCGAACATGGACCTGAAGTATACTGCCCCTGCAATTTGTTACAAGCCTTTACAAGCCATTCAGGACCAGCAATGAAACCGATACGCCAACCTGTCATGGCATATGCCTTGGAAACGCCATTCACAATTACTGTACGGTCTTTCATTTCCGGGAATTGTGCAATACTTTGGTGTTTACCGATATAGTTGATATGTTCGTAAATTTCATCAGCTATAACAACTACCTGAGGATACTTAGCCAATACGGCAACCAGTCCGGCTAATTCTTCTTTACTATATACAGAACCGGTAGGATTGGAAGGAGAGCAAAGTATCAGTGCTTTGGTTTTCGGCGTAATGGCAGCTTCCAATTGCGCAGGCGTTATCTTGAAATCCTGTTCAATGCCTGCTGTAACAATCACCGGTTTACCTTCTGCCAACTTCACCATTTCAGGGTAGCTAACCCAATAAGGTGCAGGCACAATCACCTCATCGCCCGGATTTACCAGTACCAAGATTGCATTGCAAACTGACTGTTTAGCTCCGTTGGCGCAAGAGATTTGTGCAGCAGTATATTCCAGACCGTTCTCTTTTTTTAATTTCTCCACAATAGCATTGCGCAAAGCCGGATAGCCCGGAACTGGAGAATAGCGAGAGAAGTTATCGTCTATCGCCTTTTTCGCAGCCTCTTTAATATGGTCGGGAGTATTAAAATCCGGTTCTCCGACACTCAAGTTAATTACATCTATGCCTTGAGCTTTCAGCTCTGCACTCTTTTGAGACATAGCCAACGTCGCAGAAGGCGACAAGCTGTTCAAACGATCTGATAATTGGTTCATTTTGTTTCTATTTAATGGTTGTTATGCAAATCTGATTGCAAAATAAGCGATTTTCTCTGATATAATAAAACAAAAAGTCAGTTACTTATTAAAATGAAGAATATGCCCCATACGTTCTTTCTTTGTACGTAAGTAACGCTCGTTATATCGGTTAGGAGTTGTTTCAACCGGCACATTCTCTACAATCTCCAAGCCATAAGCCTCCAAACCGACACGTTTCACTGGATTATTTGTGAGCAAACGCATCTTATGCACACCTAGTTCACGCAGTATTTGAGCACCTACTCCATAGTCACGTTCATCCGCCAAATGTCCGAGACAGATATTGGCGTCCACTGTATCCATGCCATCTTCTTGAAGCTTATAAGCTCTCATCTTTTCCATTAATCCGATGCCGCGACCTTCCTGATTGAGGTACACAATAGCTCCTTTACCAGCCTTCTCAATCAGCTCCATAGCCTTATGAAGCTGTTCTCCGCAATCACAACGCATAGAGCCAAAAATATCTCCTGTTGCACAAGAAGAGTGTACACGTACCAATACGGGTTCATCAGGTTCCCAAGTTCCCTTGAACAAAGCTACATGCTCCAAACCATTGGACTTTTGGCGGAAAGGAATGAGACGAAAATGTCCATGTTCTGTCGGCATATCCACCTCTACTCCCTTCTCCACGATAGATTCCTGTCGCAAGCGATAAGCTATCATGTCGCGAATGGAAATCAGTTTCAAATTAAACTCATCAGCCATTTTACGCAATTCCGGCAGACGTGCCATTGTACCGTCTTCATTCATAATTTCCATGAGCGCACCAGCCGGATAGAAACCGGACAAACGGCACATATCAATTGTGGCTTCTGTGTGACCTGCACGACGCAACACACCTTTCTCCTGAGCATACAGCGGATTAATATGTCCGGGACGACCGAAAGTAGCAGGAGTTGAAGCAGGATCGGCCAACGCCTGGATTGTCGCAGCACGATCGGCTGCAGAGACACCGGTTGTGCAACCTTCCAACTTATCAATAGTTACCGTAAAAGGAGTACCCAATACAGAAGTATTATCAGACACCTGATGGGGCAGATCCAGTTCCTTGCAACGAGACACCGTAATAGGAGCGCACAGCACACCACGTGCATGTTTCAGCATGAAGTTTACCTTTTCCGGCGTGATCTGTTCGGCAGCAATAATCAAATCTCCCTCGTTTTCACGATCTTCATCATCGACTACAATCACAAAATTACCGGCTTTAAAATCTTCAATAGCCTCTTCTATTGTATTCAACTTTACTGTTTCCATATGTTTACTTTTTATTATTTATTCAGATCGACTTTTATTATATTCTGTATCTCCTCGTTTGTACGGATAATCCGTTCCATATCATTACCCAACCGGATACGGAATGCCCAAATACGGAAATAGAAAAACAAACCGACAGGAACTATCACTCCACACAGCATATTCAGCCAATAATTACGGAAAGGCCGCACATGGGCATGAACGGCTATGATTGGATAATTGTTCAGTGCTGTCAGTAACGGTATAGACCTTGTATTGGACATTTCATCTATCAATGCCTCCATCCGTTCATTAAGTGCCACTACCTCCTCGTCATGAGGAGTATAATTCATCCACAAACTGAAGTAATTAGGTGCACGCATCAAAGATTTCTTTTCAGCATATGCGCGACAGTCGGCCGACAACTGCTGGAGCTCTCCCGGCAAACGAGCGTAATCCGGATCATGAATAATCACTTCCTTTCGGAAAAGATGACGGACGCTACGGATACCCGCTATTTTCTTGAACCAGTTGATATAAGCATCAGCATTCAGTACTACCGAATCATTATTGGATTTATAAGTAAGAAAGGCTCCCAACGGTGCCAATATAGCAGTACTGGTCCACATACCCATCCACACAATCCATTTACCATCACGAGCCATTTTATAGCCCGTATTATTAATAATGTAGTAGATTATAAAAATAAGTACGGACACCACCACAGGCATGCCCAACCCACCTTTACGAATGATACCCCCCAATGGCGCACCGATAAAAAAGAAGATAAGACAGGCCAACGAGAGCGTCAGTTTCTCATGCCAGGAAGTCATATGCCGTCTCAAGCTGGTCTCAGTCTGTGAGATATTGAAGCTTTTGAAGCTCCAATCACTTGCAGCGCTCTCTGCACGACTGACAGCCGTAGACATTATTTTCTGTTTCTGCATCAAAGTAGCCACATTGAACAGACTGTCCACATTGTAACTGCCTAAATGAGCCGATTCTATCTTTAGCGTATCGTCTTTACTCAATGTATTAACAGTGGCTTTATAAGTACTTGCCATTGCTTCCTTATAGTAAGTCCGCCCGATACTGTCATTCTGAACTTTCATAGAGTCAATATCTGCCTGCAACATACTCATATCCTTGCTACTGGACTGATTACTCATAAATCCGGCATCCACCATATTAAAATCCGAATTGAACTCTATAATCGCATGCTTCTCGACGAAAGTTTCCCGGCGGTAAGGCACGTTTTTTTGGTTCATATTTTGCGACTTCAGGTTCTCAAACTGCTCACCGCTATAAAGATGCAAATAAAGGTGCTGCTTATCTGCCGTCATTTCCAACCTGCCGGAATCCGATTTAATTATTTGTGCATTCTCAAACCCTTTTTCAAAATTATAAATCAGCACATCATACAACATACCCGTCTCCCGATTCTTATGCTTGACATACAGGTTATAACCATCTATCTCGTCATAGAATACTCCTTCAGGGATATCCACTTCAGGTGATTTCTGCTTCATGGAAACCAGCAGCGTCCACAACTTAGTCTGTGCTTTAGGACCGATGACATTTTGGAAATAAAAGGAAACACAACAGATAAGAGATATGAAGAATATCAGCGGACGCATAATTTTCAACAAAGAAATACCTGCCGCTTTCATAGCAAGCAACTCAAAGCGTTCTCCAAAATTTCCAAAAGTAATGAGGGCCGCCAACAAGATAGCCAAAGGCAATGAAGCCGGTACCAGCGTCAGCGCCGAATAGAAGAAAAACTGAGCAAGAACATTCATCTCCAATCCCTTTCCCACCATTTCGTCTACATATTTCCACAGAAATTGCATCATGAAGATGAACAGGCAGATGAAGAAAGTGCCCATAAAGAGCAGACAAAAGCTCTTTAATATAAATATATCTAACTTTTTTATGCGCAGCATTTTACTTGTTTCATGCAATGAACGCACAAAAGTAGCACAAAAAAGGGAGTACGGGAAATTTTTAATTGAAAGTTAACTAAAAACCGCATGTTCTACGCAAAGTGTCTACCTGAGATTCCCATAATTCACACAAATCGTTTGCTTCGTCCGCATTGGTAAAGTCAGTAATTTCAAGTACAAAGTCATTGGTCAACTCGTTGTTTGTCATCTTTAATTCAAAATACTCACGCGGGTTCTCATCATCAAGCCAGCGGAAGCGAATAAAAGAATATGCTCGCACAGCAATAATTTCAGCATCGCGCCTTTCTGTTTTCCCCCAAAAGAAAGAGACGGTCTTATCATCTGACTGCACCTTGTCCGCAAACCAGCCCTCCAAACCAGTAGGAGTGCTTATTGCTGTCCAAAGAATACTTTTAGAAGTCGCATTCAAGAGATATTCCAAATGTATTTTTTTCCTTTCCATAGTATATGTCTTCTTTGTATTACGCCGGCCAAGATAAATACTTTTTTCTAATTAGAAAAAATATTCATTGATTTTATTCAATTCAACTCCACAATGCAAGATTAAAGTGCTGATTATGTTGCATTATGCTATATAAGAAAAAAGGAAAATACTATTTCCTTTTTTCTATTGACAAAATAAATAGCAGAAAATCTCCACAAATATTTTGGCAGTTTAAATAAAAGCTATATCTTTGCACCCGCAATCGAGAAATAATGGCGGGATAGCTCAGCTGGTTAGAGCGCATGATTCATAATCATGAGGTCCCCGGTTCAATCCCGGGTCCCGCTACAAAGTCGAAAGGCTTGAAAATAAGGCATTTGAGAGGCTTCCACTCTTGAGTGTCTTTTTTGTTTATAAAGGCATTTGCACAGATTTTGCACGAATTTACCAAGCTACGCTTCTACGAAAAAGGACATAAAAAAGAGCTTGGCAGCGGATATAAAACCGCTACTAAGCTCTTGGCTGGCACAAAAATACTATTATCTTTTCATTTTTTGTCGTCACTCGTCACTTTTCACTTCAATACACTAAGGATAAGTGGGTTACCTGTGACGACAAGGCACATAGACAGTGACGACCAATATTTTGTCGTCACTGTCAAAAACAAACTCTATGCTGACTATTTTAAATACCAAAGTTGGGTATTTAAAATACCAATGCTTGGTACTTGGAATACCAAAGAGTGGTACTTGAAATACCAACATTTGGTACTTAGAATACCAACGTTTGGTACTCAATATACCAAAGGGTGGCATTCAAATGGGACATGTAGGGTATTGTTTTATAGCCTGTTATAAATAGTTTCCTCTGCCCTGCATCTTATGTTATCCCTTCTCCTTGAAACGCTTTTCCTAATAACAGATTTCAATTAACAGCTTCGATTTCAATTTGTGTATCAAAAGAATAACATTTTTATTTTGCGTCACAAAACAAACAATGTGACAAGGTTCAAGGTAGTGTTCCGGAATTTACGGTTTGTGATGTCCCCTCCAAACTACGATTTCCTGTACACCGGATACAACATTTTCAAATGGTCCTGCTTTAGGAGCGTCTCCTCGAGAAACTCCTAAATAGTCTGTATTAAGTGTTATAGGCGTTCCATCCGGATTTTCGAAATAACCATTTGAAAAGAAGGTTACTCCCATTTTTTCTGTGTCGATAATTTGCGACTGCAATTGCGAAATATTGTTGTCAAAGTTCAACTTAAGAACCACCTCGTCACCACGCTGTTCAATTGTGGGAGCCAATGCATGATTACTTACAATATTATAAGGTTCGTGAGCATAGGGTTTCACTCCATCATAATAAAGGTTAGCACCGGTGTACATAGCCAACGTAAAGTCTTTTGACTGAACCGAACCTCGTGATGTGCGGTTCATTTCCTGATAAATTCCTTCTTTATATTCAGGATGAGAATCGTAAGGAGAGAAACCATCAAGCTTATGTTCAGACTGTGAACCGGGAACTACTGTAAGAATGTTATTATAAAGTCTCTCATCCCCGCACAATATACTTGTTAGACCTATGATGTCCGTTGAATGTGACTCATGGTAAGGCGTATAACGTATGGGAATAGGACGTACTGTTACCACTCCACCGATGAGATTGTGCACCCACGCAGTCCCTTGTGACAGATTATTTACAGAATTAGCAGACAACAGTATGTTATTGTCAATCAAACAGGGGCCATGGGTAACTTCAATCATGATGTCATAAAAGTCATTATTCGTAAACAAATTACCTGTTATACGAGTTCCAATACACTGCCAGTCGAGCCATATACCTCGATAACCGTTATCAAGCCAGTTGTCTTTAACAACCACATCAATAGGCGCATGCAATTTAATACAACCGATCTCCGCACCGGTAAACTGGCGCTTAGTATGAATATCATAGATATGATTATTCTCAATCACACTGAATATAGCTCCCATGTGTCCACAAATACCTGTCTGTTCGCAATCAAAGATAACGTTATTACGTACCACATGAGAACCGATATTCTCCTTGTTCCAGCCCATACGCCAGGCCTTAATAACCGACTCTATCTCCCGGTTAAATCCCACAATACTTTGCTCCAATGTCCAAAGATTGTTGCCCGAAGCAAAATCTTTCCCTAAGCTGATTCCAGAACACTTGGCATTCGATATTTCATTTCCCTCAATAATCCAACCCTTACTCCAATTAGGGCCTAAAAGTCCTTTCTGAACACCTGTAGGAGGAGCCCACTGAACTGCCGCCTGCGACATTTTGAAGCCTTGTACCGTAATATAATTCACACCTTGTTCCTTCGGAAAAAAACAAGCCGGACGAGCATTGATTTCCACAAGTTCCTTATTAGGATTGTATTTGTGGAAATTAGCCCAAATGACAGTTTCCGTATCACCTACTTCGGCATACCATTGGTAAAGCGACTGGGCTTTGTTCTTGGAATCCGGAAATTCCTGAGGATTTCTCACTTTAGAAAGGCTGTCCACCTCATAAAATGACTTGCCATTCAAGAAAACTTCTCCTAAATGATAGGTTACAGGATTCTTATCGAGCCAATCTCCCCAAAGCTTTTCTGCAAACGGATTAAAATCGCCGAATACACTATTAGGCACCACAACCTTCCAAACGGTAGAATTCCGTTGACGCACCCAACCTTTAATTTCTTCCGACCCTTTGATCCAAACATCTTCGCCCGGAGCAGCACGATACACGATACGCGAAGTACGATTCAAGCCAGAATTGCGGGGACTTACCCACTCGCGATAAGTGCCGGAATGTACAGTTACAGTATCACCGGCATTAAGAACCATTGCCGCTTTAGAAATTGTAAGGAACGGAGCTTCAACTGTACCGGGATTGGTATCCGAGCCACTCTTAGCTACATGATATTCTTTAGCTATAAGCCCGTTACACACAAGTATTCCAACGCATGCAAATAATAACGCTCTATTTTTCATATAAAAAAGTTTGAATTTAGTATTGATATTATATGTTTCATCAAAATCCATATCACACAGCTATCGTTTGGCTATTTCCAGATCTTTAGCCACATCAGGACGAATCAATGCCCAGTGAAAGCGTAAATGATCATTTTCCTTCCAATGCTTCCCCCCTTGCTCACTGTAATGAACCAACGGCATATCGTTGTATAACGGACGAGTAATTTCAATAACTTTATCCCAATATTCCAGTCCTTTACTCAAGTGCCGTATCGCTTGTTGCTGATAAGTCTTATTTCCATTTACCCTGTAAGTTTGCAAAGCAATAGCCCCACGTATCTTCTCGGCATAATGTAAACCTAAATTAGCCCAAGTTTTAATATCTGCAACTTCATAGATCAATGCTGCATTCTGATTCTTTGCCGGGTTAATATTTTCTACCAGTTTAAGAGCTTGTTTGGCATTCCTTTCCAAAGAATCGGCTATCTGCGGAGGTGTGACCCTTTCTTTGGTAAAACTTCCGCCAGCCAATATCCGTTCCACATAATCTGCTACTTTAACAAAAGAGGTATCAAGCGGATTTTGGTGAATCAATCGGTCGATAGAAACATATTCTTCCAATGGAGTTCCCGGCCTATTCCGATCTTTAGGAACAAGAGCCATCAATCCTTCACTATACAAGGTAAAATCCCAACCACAGTCCGTATTTGACGCAAACACCAGCGGTGTGATGCCGGCAAGTGAAGAAGCTTTCAGCAGATTTTCACCATCTTTGCCATAACGACGAATAAATTCAGCATGAAACACTTCATCCGGCGTATCACTATCGTACAACAAACGTCCCCAAATTTTATAATACAGCCATTGACGTTCAAAAGCCCATTTCCAATTAGCCTTACTCATATCCGTCGTGAAATAATCTTTTGCCGGGATATAGGTTTCCGAACCTATAAAATACCCTCCAACATAAGCCGGAGAATTTAATTTCACATGCGCTCTGACAAATTCAGGTACCCCCCAACGTAGGCAAAAAATATCTTCATTACGTGCTGTCCAAGTCACCTTATATTTATCGGAGACAGGATTAAAGTAAGTATCATACAACGGGCCACCATGCACTTTAATCAGCTTGGGCGTGGAAAGGGAATGTGACCAATTGAATTTAAAGTCTGCAAAAATAGGACCTTCGGTAAAGCCCATATCCGCTTCCCGCTCTATGGATGCGCGAGTTATGCGCTCCGTTTCAACGCTGGTATTCCCAAGTGATTCGGTCGTACTAGAGAACGGTACGCGATGTACCAGTTTAGAAGGTCGATTGGCCCGCCGCATCCCTTCAATGATAGTCTCAGTCATCCAAGCTTCACGTTCTTGTGGTGTCATACCTGCCATGCCTTCACCCAAAGTCAATCCAAACCCCGTTAAATCAGGATATTCTTCCAACACTTGGGTTACACATTCGCGTGTGTAGTCTTTGACAATTTGTGCCGTTTCCCCACGCACATAGAAATGATGATCAAGATTATCCATTGCTACATTATGTGCAACTGAAAACTCCGGCGTCACAAAAATGTTGAACGGGATCAGATAGGTTTCGATAGCTCGCTCAGCAGCCATGCCGATGATAGACTGAAAAAGCTTTTGCCACTCTTTAAATTCTTCTTTCGTAAACGGGCTCGCTTCCGGATAGTTTTTAGGTATGATCATGAATGGATAAGGATGCAAGTTCCAAAGCGACAAAGCATTCAGCCTATTTTCGGCCATCATATCCAAAAATGCTTCCCAATATTTCGGGTCACGACAGGTCTCATCATGGAGATTCAACGCTTCACTATGCCGATAGGTATCCCATGGAAGATCGTACTTTACAGCTCGTAACATCAATTTCGGCTTTTCACTCCGAGCAACCGCATTATCCAACAAAATTTCATTCCTCAAATCTTCCGACAATGACAATGCCCCATAAATAAGTCCTCTATAATCTCCTCCAATAATTTTGATTACATTTCCTTCAGGAATAATAGCAAATGCTTCGGCATCATATCCCCTCTTGTCAATAAAGAATTTGATTGAATAATCTCCACTATTCGCATTTATTACATATCCCCGTTCTTGCAAAGACTTCGTCAACATTCGGGCTGCATAAGATTCTTCCCGGGAATCAACATCAAAATGAAGAGACACACTTTTCTTATAAGATGATTTCACTTCGGCATCACATTGCAATACCCCCCTGCCATTCACCGGGCAAGGGAGATGCGCTTGAGCCGAGTTTATACAACACAATACAATAATGCAAACAAAAAAATAAATTCTTCTCATATTCATATTAGATTAAAACAACTCTCCAAGTTAACTGCAGCTTTATTGTTCAAAATTACGGAATCTTTCAGTTAGAATATATCAGATATGATACATCTTATTATACTGAAACTACAACATTATTTTCTATGTTACATTTTCTGTTTTCAATATAACAAACGCTAAAGATATACCTATTACGAAACTATTTTATACATAAAAAGAGTGCACCATTACAGTACACTCTTTTCTGTTATTCAACTAATATCAAACCACTTACCAACTACCGGACGGACTGGATGGTAACTACATAAGGAGTTGCTTTTCCTTCCATCTTCACACTAACTGTCATCGTGCCCGCTTTACGCAAGGATTGTACAACAACCAGCGCCTTGCCGAAATAGGTTTTCAACCTGTTCCCGCTAAATGAATTTTTACGTCTTAAATCCCCGTTATCAATGCCCAAGAAACGGCCATCACCTTCCACCGTTACAGTCAACTCTTTATCATCCGTCTGTACAGGTTTCCCATCCTCATCGTACAACTGAATAGCAATGTGCGACAAATCTTGTCCGTCTGCTTTAATCATTGTCCGGTCGGGCGTCAAAGTTAAAGAATCCGTATCTTTTGATGTGGCAAGCTGATAAGCTGCTACTTCTTTCCCATCATTATATCCCTTTGCTTCCAAAGTTCCCGGACGATAAGGAATATTCCATATAATAGTATTATTCGTAAAGTCAGCTGTTTTTTGTTTGCCCATCGATTTACCATTCATAAACATCTCTACTTCTTCGCAATTTGTGATAGTGCACACCTGAATAACTTGTCCGAAATACGTTCTCGGCAAGTTCCAGTGTGAAGCCATCTTAGGCCACTGCCACAAATCCCTTCCATGGTCGATATCAAGAGAGGGATCAAGAAAAGCTATGCTTACCAATGGTTTATTGTTCCACATCGCACGATGATAGGCAGCGCGAGGTTTCTCAAACATACAGATATCAAACAGCCCGTTGGGCCATCCATGGCTTTCCCGACTAGCTGCCTCACCTAAGTAATCTACCCCCGACCAAATAAATCCACCGGCTACAAATTCATTCTCAGCAATGATGTTCCATGGATTATACGGAGTATAACTACGAATGTTTCCTTCTTCACCACTATAATAAGGAAGCTCTTCGGTTATCATAAAACGGCGTTCGGGGAATTTCTTGTGATCACTTAACATACGTGCCTCCAAATAGTTATATCCGATAACGTCCGTTACACCGGAAAACTTTTCCTGATGGTTGTTTTGTGCAGAGAGAATTGCCATACGACTCGGTTCTTTTTGGTGAACAAAATCCTGCAGCATTTTTGCACGTTCCACTCCTTCATCAGAGCTTTCCCACGCTTCCTGCAGCTCGTTTCCGATACTCCACAAAACAACCGACGGATGATTACGGTCACGTAACAACATATCCTCCATATCTTTTTGCCACCATTCGTCAAAATATTTGGCATAATAACCGGATTTCCATTTATCAAATGCCTCATCAATTACGATAAATCCCATACGGTCACACATATCCAAAAACTCAGGAGAGGGTTGATTGTGCGCACAGCGGATGGCATTACACCCATATTCCTTCAAGATCTCCAAACGGCGTTCACTACTCCGGTCGGGTACAGCTGTCCCTAATGCACCGGCATCCTGATGCAAACACAAGCCTTTAAGTTTGACTTGCTGACCATTTAAGAAAAATCCACGATCAGCTGTAAACTCTATAGTGCGCACACCAAATGGAGTACGATAGTCATCAACGGTTTTTCGCCCAATCTTCACTATGGTTTTCATGGTATACATCGACGGAGTATCAATCGACCATAGCACAGGATTTTCCAAATTCAGTTGTTGAGTTACATCAACCGTATCTTTGGGCTGAACCGTAACTTTTCGGTTATCACTTTTGGCTACAACTTTTCCTTCTTTATCCAGAATATACTGCATAAGTGTAGCAGTTTCTTCTTGGTGAGAAGTGTTGGTAAGGCTTGTCACAACAGCCACGCATGCTCTTTGGGCATCTATCTCTGGCGTAGTAACATAAGTACCATTGTTAATTACATGCATAGGGTTGGTTACAATCAGCCAAGCATGACGATAAATTCCAGATCCCGTATACCAGCGAGCGATGTTATCTTTTCCCGAACGGTCAACACGTACAGAAATTATATTCTTTTCCCCATACTTCAGATATGGAGTCAGATCATATTCAATACTACAAAATCCATACGGCCGAAAACCTAAATGTTTACCGTTAATATAAACATCACTCTGATGAAAAATGCCATCAAATAAAACAGATACGGACTTATTTTTATAGGAAGCCGGTACAATAAACGCTTTGCGATACCAACCGATGCCACCAGGCAAATGAGCTGCCGATCCACTAATCGAATGGTCAAAATTCAATTTAATACTCCAGTCATGCGGTAGTTGGATATCTTCCCACGATTGGTCATTATACACAGGATCAGCATACTGGCGATCATCATTTAATGAAAATTTCCAATCGAAGTCAAAGTTATCCTTTAATCGGTTTTCTCCTTGAGCGAATATCCCGACAACTCCCGCCGTAACCAAATAACATAATAATAATAATCTCCTCATAACAATATTTGCTATAATGTGTTTTTTAAGTTGGTATTTATAAAATAGATAAATATCAGCCTACTTTTTATGAAGCACTGAGATAGATTCTGAAGAGTTCATAAACTCCTAGAATTTCTCATAATCCGGATTTTGTTCTATTTTATTAAATATATTCTTTTCTATTTCGCTATACGGAATAGGGAATAAATTCTGGTGATCACCAACATTTGCACCAAACGGATTATATTTTCTAGAGCGCTCCACCATTTTACCTAAACGGCATAAGGTAGGCACACGAAAATCTTCGAAATATAACTCACGCATTTGCTCGTCCAAAATGAAATCGAGTGTTACTTCACTTGAACTAGTAAGCTGGCGAGTTCGAGCACGATCTCTAAGTTCATTCAGATCTGCCATAGCCTTATCTGGTTCATTATTGGCCAAATAGGCTTCTGCTCTAAGAAGATAAGTACCGGCCAAACGATACATGTATTCGTCTTTCATAGAAGTATTAGCACTTAGACTTCCCCATGCGTAAACCACGCCATGCTCACCCAAAGCTGTAAGTTTATATGTACCGTCAGCATTTTTCTGATAATTATCGTCCTCTAAAGTACCGACCTGACTGAATTTCATAATAAACGGATAGAACTGACGAGTTTGCTGTTCCTTATTAAACTTATCATATAACCCATCAGCCATGATCCATTTTTTGAAATCTTTCGCTTCCGGATTGTCAACTTGGAAATCGCGTATAATCATCAATTCAGAGTTACGGATATCTCCCGATTCCCAAATTTCGTTGAGGAAGTGATTAGTAGGACGAATAGTACCGATACCTCTACCACCTTTTTCCATCGTGTTGAGTGTAAAGGCTTTTACATTCTTTTTATCTTCTTTATCTCGCACATTCAAGCCTTCATAATAAGGAAGTAACCAACGCGGCATTTCATTACTATAGGAAGAACCGGAGTTCTTATATTCATACTGTAAAGCCCAAATTGTTTCAGTATTACCACTTGAACGGTTTTGGTTATTCAATTGGAATAAGTCCCAATAAGGATCACCGGTTTCGTCTTTTCTTGAACCGAAACGTGTTTTCATCAATCCCATACTGGGGTGAGTAATAACAGCAGTAGCTGCAGCAATGGCTTCGGAATAATCTCCAAGAGAAATATAAACTTCCGCCAACAAATGTTGAGCAGCCTGAATATTTACTTCACCATCTTTAGCCTTTGTAATATCATTCAGCATTTTGATGGCATCTTCCAAATCCTGACGTGCCTGGTCATAAGTAGCTTCACGCGTTGCCCGTACATAATCCTTCCGAGGTTCGGTAGCTTCTTCTAATATCAATGGAACACCGCCATATAAATTTGCTAAGAAATTATAAAAATAAGCGCGGAAAAAGAGTGCTTGTCCTTTAATTACTTTTTTGTTATCTTCACCTACCTCATTTTCCATATCAATACGGCTGATAATAACATTTGCATTAGCTATGGCTGAATAAGCTCTATCCCAATATGAACTGGCTACATAAGTATAGGGAGTAAGAAACGTTTTAAAGTCATTAAATTTAGCAACAGGGGAAGTATCTGTTCCACCGGAAGCAATATCACTGCAAATTAAAGCCATATTTTGGTCACCCATTTTCCAACGCATCCCTCGTACCTGATCATACAAGTAATTTAACGCATTTTGGAACTGGTCAGTTGTAGTATAGGAATTTTCAGGCGTATAGAAATCGTAGGGAGTTTCTTTCAACCAGCTACTTTCATTACAAGCTGTGCCTAAACATGATAATGCAACAGCTGCAAATATATATTTCAAGTTTTTCATTGTGATACGTATTTAATTTTTTAGAATTCAAAGTTCAATCCCAGTGTATAGCTCTTCATCGTTGGATAACCTCCATCCAAGTCATAGCTAATGCCTTGTCCTGCTTCAGGATCCCATCCGTCCCAACCTGTTATAGTAAAGAGGTTGGATGCGCTGATAAACACTTTCGCACGATTTACATGAATCTTGCTCAAGAATTTTTTAGGCAGGTTATATGCTAAAGATAACTCCTGCAAACGAACAAAACTACGGGAAATATAAGGTGAAAATCCTGAACCTAATGAATTAGTATAGAATCCCAATTGGCGATATCGAGCATCTGGATTTTCGGGAGTCCAATAATCAAATTTCATGAAACTGTTACTCAATAGGTGATCAGGAATGACTAATTTCCCAGCAGGTTGGCCCAGGTAGTGATTTTTACCTCCTTGTACAGAATTGATAAAGATATTCAACTCAAAATCTTTATAAGTAAAATTGTTTTGAATACTGAAACGATATAAAGGATCTTTGTAACCAAGAATCTTCCGGTCATCCTCAGCTGTGTATGCGTTGTCATGGTTAACATCTTCAATCTTGTAAGTACCATACAAGAAACCATCAGGAATTATGCCTTTATTATAATCTTCTACCTGCCACATGCCAATGATGTTATAATCATAAATCGGATCTAAGGGTTCACCAATAAAGATATTACTTGCAACCAAATCATCTTCCCTACCATCTTTATTCGCATCAATACCCAAGATACTTTCTACTTTATTTTTATTCAATGAGAAGTTAGCAGTAATGGTCCATTGAAAATCTTTGTTAACAATGGGGATACCAGTAATACTAAATTCATGTCCCATATTGCGCAACTTACCGATGTTAGTAGGAATACTGTTAGTAACCATACCATTCATATGAGGAATTTCAACATCGTACAACAAATCACTGGTTTTAGATACATAAAACTCGTAATTACCAAACAAACGCCCCCCCAATACACTGAAGTCAAGACCTAAATTGACCGATTTGGTCGTCTCCCATTTTAAATCGGGATTCGGCAAAGTTTTCATTAGTTGCAACAAGCCACCTTTTGCACCATCACCATACACATATCCCTTACCATAGGATGAATTATTTTGCATTTGCGCCATAGTTGCATAGCGTCCACTAGTTCTATTCCCACTGGTACCATAAGACAAACGTAGTTTCAAGTTATCAATCCATTTGATATTATCTTTAATAAAAGATTCCTCAGAGAGTCTCCATGCCGCAGCTACTGATGGGAAATAACCAAACTTATTACCACTACTGAATCCCGAAAAACCGTCACGACGAATGGTTCCAGTAACAATGTAGCGATCATTGTAAGTATAGACTAAACGCAACATGTTATACAAGCTGCTTTCTTCCCAAGCATTTGAAGTAATGGCATTCAAGTCAGCTTGCCCCATTCCCATATTATTATATCCTAGAGTCTTATCAGTAAAAGTTTTGGCAATAGCATCAGTGCTCTCATAAGTGCGTTTTTCAACACCATATACAAATGTGGCATTAACAGAATGTTTTCCAAATGTATTTTGGTAAGTAATGATATTGTCCAACGTCCATTCATTTTGGTTGGTATGTTTCTTCTCTGCCTGACCTAACAAAGTATTGCCATACGGATTAAAATTATAATAATTATAGATCGTCCAGTTATTCGCATAGCTGATACGATAACTCAAACCTTTTACCCAAGGAATACTAACATCGGCATATACATTACCTGACAAGTTATAGCGTATATCCTTATCAGGATTACTCATTGTCAGCAAAGGATTTACAGTACTTACCAAAGGTTGTACTTTCAATGTTTTACCATCTTCTTCATATGGAGTGGCAGAAGCCGGAATGCTAAACAAACTACTAAATGAAGTATTCTCACCGGAGAAGTTACTTATATTAAAATAGGAAGCTGTTCCAACTTTTAACCAGTCTGTAATTTTACTATCCAAGTTCATGCGAACATTATAACGTTTGTAGGTATCATTAACAACTAAGTTTTGTTGGTCAGTAAAACCAAAAGAAACAAAATAACTATTCCTTTCTGTTTTTCCACGAACACTAATGTTGTGATTTTGAATATAAGGAACATCTTCCGTCAATAAATCCCACCAATCGGTATTCACACCATTATTATAACCAGTTATCACTTCTCCATCTTTAAAATAAGTAGCGGGGTTGAAATCCGGATTACGTTGTAACATATCAGTTCCCATACGACTCTCAGCCAACTTAATATCAGCAACCTGAGTAGCGAAACCATCTCTGTCAAGACGTTTCATATCATTGTTAATCAAACCTTGCAAAGTAAATGAACCACTATATTCCAAAATCGGCTTAGAAACACTTTTAACCGTTTTAGTAGTAATCATTAACACACCGTTTGCTGCTTGTGAACCATAAATAGCTGTACTACTGGCGTCCTTTAACACATCAATAGATGCAATATCACTTGGGTTAATATCAGAAATATTACCACGATAAATAACTCCATCCAATACAACTAATGGCTCAGTAGAACCAGAAATAGAGTTACGACCACGAATAGAAACAGTAGGTGAGTCTCCCGCTTTGGTTGCAATACCAATATTCAGACCTGGAACAACCCCTTTTAAGCCTTGTAAAACATTTACATTAGGTGATTTTTCCAACGCACCCATATCTGCACGAGTTACGGCTCCCGTCAAGTCACTTTTCTTTGCCGTACCATAACCAATAACAATCACCTCATCCAAATTTTGTGCGTCTTCTTTTAAGAGAACATTGAAATGAGTTTGATTTCCTACAGTTATTTCTTGCGTAAGATAGCCTATGAATGAAATAACCAGCACCGCATTTTTATTAGGAACAGTCAAAGTAAAATTACCATCCAAATCAGTTACCGTACCATTCGTGGTACCTTTTTGCAAAACGCTAGCACCAATAATACTTTCACCAAAGTCATCTTTCACGATTCCTTTTAACGTAATAGATTGAGCCCACGTCCCCAATGAATACGTCAACAAGACAGCCAAAACCATCCATGGCCTAAAATTAAAAGCATTTTTCATAACATATTAAATTTAAAATTTACACGCTGCAAACATAGTAATATGGTTATGAAATGCTCTAGTTTATTGTTACATACTATTCGGTCATTTGTAACATAGGCGTTACATTCTATATATTATTTTGTTACATATTCCTCTCCCTATACTCCCTAGGGGTACATCCATACGTTTTCTTGAAAGTAGAAGAAAACAAAATCGGATTTGAAAATCCAACAGCATAGGCTATCTGAGAAATATTAACTTTGTTATCCTTGAGTAAGATAGTTGCCTGTTGCAATCGTAAATTACGAATGAATTCACTTGTAGATACACCTATCAAATCTTTTAATTTACGATGAAGTTGCACTCTACTTATACCTACTTCATCTGCTAAATTTTCAACAGTAAAATCAACATTTGACAGGTTTTCATTGATGACCTTTATAAGACGCTCAAGAAAAAGTTCATCATTAGCTTTTATATTAATTGATTTTATATCTTTCTCCAAAATATTATACCGACTTTTTATAAGGATGCGATTCTCAATCAAATTAGCACAGAGCATCATTAGCTCATCAATATTAAAAGGTTTAGATAGGAAGGCATCAGCTTTTTCTTTATACCCCTTAATCCTATTTTCCAACTCTGTTTGCGATGTCAATAAAATAACGGGCAAATATCCTATTTGTGGTGTTCGTTTAATCCGATGTAACAGTTCGAATCCATCCATTATCGGCATAACAATATCTGAAATAACCAAATCGAATGTTTGACTCATCGCTACTTGTAATGCTTCCTGTCCATTGTGACAGGTAGTAATCCTATAGATATCTCCTAATTTGTCCTGTAAATACTCACACAGAGCCCTATCATCATCAACAAGTAAAATTCGATACTTGCTTTTCTTGTTAGATGCAGCACTTTCTGCATCTACAACCCATTCTTCCATAGGAATATTGTGAATAGGAGATGTTTCCACAACTTCTACTTCTCGTTCTTCTGCAGATAAGAAGTCATTTCCAAGCGGAATTTGTATTGTGAAACAACTTCCCTGTTTATCTGAGCGATTATCCGCCTTGATAGTACCATGATGAAGCTCAACTAACATTTTAGCCAAATTCAATCCTATGCCGAAACCCAAGCTACGATTTGGATCGGAAGGCGATTGATAAAAACGTTCGAAAACTTTTTCCATCTCTTTTTTATCAAGACCTTTACCGGTATCCCGTACACAAATTTCAGCATATTTCCTCAATGGAGAATTTGTTTTCAGCTCTTCTTTTGCAGTAAGTACTATTTCTATTTCCCCACCATCAGGAGTGTATTTAAATGCATTTGATAACAAATTGATTATTATCTTATCAAAGTTTTTCACATCAATCCAAACAAAGAGTTTCTCGGAAGTATGGTTGAAAGTAAAATTTATATTCCGCTTAATTGCTTGATAGCTGAATATCTCATAAATATCATCAATGAAACTAATTAAATCAGTCTCCCTACATTTTATCTTCATTTGTCCCTGATCAATACGCCGAATATCAAGAAGCTGATTTATAAGACTCATAATACGATTAGTATTATGTTCCATCATTCTCAATATTTTTAACATACCAGAATCCGTACTTTTTTTGAGTAGCTCATTCAACGGATTTATAATCAATGTCAATGGAGAACGTATCTCATGAGCTATATTAATGAAAAAGCGTATTTTCTCTTCATTTATTTCATCTCTTCTTTTATGGTTTTGCTGACGAATATATAGGTTTATAGAACCTAGAATCAACATAACTGCTCCAACAAAATAAATAACCAGTGCCCACGAAGTAAGATACCAAGGTGAGGCGATATAAATGGATATATTACGTATAGGAGACGAGATATTATTTTCGCAGGCTTGTACCTCAAGAGTGTACTGTCCCGGTGGTAAATAATTATAGGTAATCCGGTTCTCTCCAAGTAATGTATGACTCCAGTTGCCATCCAATTCCCTTAAACGATACTTAAAATAAGTATTCTTTCGATTATGAAAATTGAATGTAGAAAACTCAAAAGAATAAGTATTACTTTTAGGATCAAAATATAATTCATTTGTATAGACAGACAAAGTATCTGCCAGCTTCTTTTTACACAAAGCTGACTTTGAAGCATTTACCAAAACATTATCTACATATAAATTGGTTAGAACCGGAATATGTAACGGCTTACCAAATTGAATACTGTCAGGTATAAAACGGATAATATCACTAGGACCACCAAAATAAATGTATCCATTATTATCTTGTAAAGACATGCCAATTATATATTCTTTATCTCTCAATCCATTTCCGGAATAATAAGTTGTTACCCGGTGACTCTCCTGCTCAATACGACATATACCTTTGTAAGTACTGCACCAAATATTTCCTTGCGCATCTTTTTCCAATCCACAGACAACATTACTAGGCATACCCTCCTTTTTCCCTATGTGCTGAAGAGTTTGCTTTTGCTTATCATAAATATAAATACCATTATTAGTACCAATCCATAGCCGTCCGTCGTTATCTTCCAAAAGTTCATAGCATACATAGTTTTTCAAATCATGGTTAATAGGAAGATCTAAAAATATATTTTTAGAAGTATCATAGCATCTTACTCCCAGGAAATGAGCAATCCAAATAAGACTATCTTTATCGCACAGCAAATCATTAATCCAATCATTTCCTAATGTTACTTGATTTTCCATAGGAGTCTGGTAAGATATTAGTGTACTCTCTCCATTAGTTGGGTTATAAACGCCCAATCCATTACCCGGACAAGATAGATAAAGCATATGATCACGCCCTTCAATAATCCTGTTGACACTTTTATTAGCGAATAAAGAGGTCTGATAAAGTTTATCCGTATGCAAATTCAGCTGATAAATTCCGCCATCGTTACTTCCTATCCAAAGAGTTCCTTCTTTTTCATAAACAGTCCGAGGATAATGCGAAAGTTTGTACTGCTTCAATCGTTTTCCTCCTCTGTCCAGTTGTTGAAGCGAACCGTCCCAGTTTCCTACCCATAAATGATTGTCACAACTTTGATAAATCATAGTCGGAGATCCTTGAGTCGGTGATACGGTAAGACTTAGAGACTCAAAAAGTTTTCCTTCATTAGGTACCATTACTAAACCTTTTCGACGGTAAGCCAACCATTTATTACCATCTGTATCCTCCAAAAAACACACAATTTCTCCGTACGTTAGCTCATCAAATGTATTTCCGGATACGCGTTCAGGATATAATTGTTTCTGTTTTGTATCAATAAACATTAACCCGTTGTTTACTGTATTTACCCACAGTTTACCATCACTGGTCTGGGTGATGCCGCGTGCAACAACGTTTCGATTGTCAGCAGTACGTACAGACTGAAAGTTCTCTTTTTCAGGAGTTTTCATCAAAACATCATTGTAAGTAATAAGATACAAATTACCCTGAGCATCTTCTTTCATACCATATACTTTCGGGAAAGGAGTCTGTGGTAGTGTATAAGTAACAATTTCTTTTCTCTCAAGAGAAATGCGAGCCAGCTGATTGCCAAGATAACTAATCCAAACATAATGTTTTGTATCTTCATAAATACAATTTACATACAAATAATCACAATGTTCTCCTATCCAAGTCAACTGTTCAGCTTGGTCTGTATGGGAATTAATAGAATACAAACCAGAACCGGAAGCGGCAATCCAAATATCACCATTATGCAATTCTGTTATAGCTGTAACATTAGGATTGGGATTAACAGGTAATTTAATAGTTCTAAAAGCATTTTGTTGGGGTAAATAATACTGGATACCTTTATTACTTGCCACCCACAGTCTTTGATGAGAGTCCGAATAAACCTTATTGATATAGTTACACGCTATAGAGGTAGAATCACTTTCATCATGAAAATAGTTGGTAAATGTATAGCCGTCAAACTTGTTTAATCCGTCTTCTGTTGCAATCCATATAAAACCATATGCATCCTGCTCCAAAGAAATAATACGATTACACGATAAGTTATCATCATCATACACGATGACAGGGCGAGCATAGCCGAATAGACAGCAACAAACACATATTAAGAGTAAAAAAAGGTATTTCATAGCTGGCTTCTTTTTTGCAAAAATAAATAAAAATCTTCTTTTTTATAGAATAAAATTCTAAATAAATAATTATGTATATTTTCGGAATTTATCTCTTTCAGCTCAGCTAATTCTGTTATTACAGATACAATTACTCCTCTCTTGAAGCGCTTTTCCTAATAATAGATTTCCATTTACAGTTTCGATTTTAATTGTGTATCAAAAGAATAACATTTCTATTTTATGATACAAAATAAATCGTCTCGCAAGATAAGTAAATTTATCTTGCGAGACGATTTCAATATAAGATGTATATTATTTCTTTTCCAAACAAATGTTAACCGCATTCATCCCTTTTATTCCACGCTCAAGATCAAACGTAACAACATTCCCTTCTTTGATCTCCGTAACAACGTTATTCACATGGAAGAAATATTTTTCAACTCCGGAAAGATCTTTGATAAACCCAAATCCTCTGGACTCATTAAAAAACTCAACTCTTCCTCTCAGAATAACCGGTTCTTCATCCTCCTTTTTAGGAGTGGCAATCATTATTTCTTCTAAATTAATCTCTTTCTTCTTAACATTCTCCTCAGGGGGAGTCGAGGAAATCATTCCGTATTCATCCACATAAGCAATCATATCGTCAATGCTGCTTTTATTGGTTTTCCGGTTCTCTTTCCGCTTTAATTTTTCTTCTCGCTTAGCAAGTCTTTTCTTTTCATTTTCGCGTTTTCCCACTGTCATGGATTTTGCCATAGAACTTATATTATATTAATAGATATATAATTACTGAATAAATAATAAACTTAGAAGCAACCTCAAATTGCAAGTTCTGCCCTACTGAGTTTCTTTCCTGTCAACTTCTGAATATCGTTGACCAACTTACGTTCTTCCTGTGAGCAAAAGCTCAGTGCCGTTCCTGAATTTCCGGCTCTACCTGTACGCCCAATACGATGTACATAAGTTTCGGGAACATCAGGAAGGTCGTAGTTAATAACCAATGGCAATTCATTGATGTCAATACCTCTAGCGGCAATATCAGTAGCTATCATGACACGTATCTTGCCTGATTTAAAGTTTTCCAATGCTGACTGTCGTGCATTTTGGCTTTTGTTTCCATGAATGGCTTGGCTGCCAATGCCGGCTTTGCCCAACACTCGAACTATTCTGTCTGCATTGTGCTTAGTACGTGAAAAGACAAGTACCGACTGTCCTTGGGTTTTATGCAAAATAGAAATTAGTAATTTACTTTTCTCTTTCTTTTCTACAAAGTAAACAGTCTGTTCGATTGCATCTACCGTAGATGATTTAGGAGTTATACTAATCTTCACCGGCTGCTTCAGCAAAGAGTTTGTAAGAGAAATAATTGTATCAGGCATAGTAGCTGAAAACAATAAAGTTTGTTTCTCTTTAGGAAGTTTTGGCAACAAACGTTTGATATCATGGATAAAACCCATATCAAGCATACGATCTGCCTCATCCAATACGAAATGCTGTATATTATTCAAACGAACATATCCTTGATTCATTAAATCCAGCAGCCTACCCGGAGTAGCAACCAAGATGTCCACTCCTTTATGCAACATGTTTACTTGTGTACGTTGATTTACTCCTCCAAAGATAACTCCATGGCGGACCTGAGTATATTTAGCATAGTCATCTATACACTCGCTAATCTGTAATGCCAGTTCACGAGTAGGTGTTAATATTAAAGCCTTAATACTGTTATTTAAGCTTTTATCAGCTTGTAGCTGTTGAATGATGGGAATGGCAAATGCCGCAGTTTTTCCTGTTCCAGTCTGCGCACAGCCTAATATATCTTTTCCTACTAATAGTGCAGGAATCGCTTTTGCTTGTATAGGAGTAGGATTGACATATCCTTTTTCTTCAATTGCTTTTAAAATCGATTCGGTTATATTTAAATCTTTAAATGTCATAAATGTTGTTTTTGAGTATGCTAAAAACATTAGCACGAGTATAATCTGAGCACGCTTCACTCAAGTGGCTCATACAAAAGTCTTATAAATCTTTGTAGAATGAAAGGTGCAGGTGGTGGAACGGAACGCTTCCGTTAAAATGAAAAAGACAGAAATTATTTTGAGAGGCAGAAAATCAAGTTTCCTGCCTCTATCTTATTAGTATCTTCTAGAGTTATTATAACCGCTACGAGGTCTGCCGTTTGACGGTCTTTCTTCACGAGGACGTGCAACGCTTACAGAAATAACTTTATTGTCATACTCTACACCGTTTAACTCGTCAATAGCTTTTTGCCCTTCTGTATCATTGTTCATTTCAACAAAAGCAAATCCCCTGGATCTACCGGTTTCTCTATCGAAAATAACTTTAGCTGAAGAAACTTCTCCAAACTCTGCAAATAAATTTGTCAAGTCAGCATTATTAATGCCATAACTTAAACCTGAAATGTAAATGTTCATTCTAAAAATGTTATAAAATAAATAATAAATTGGAGTGAGGAGGATAATTAAAGAAGAGGACTGCTTACTAATAATATATTAAAAGAAGAACTATACGATAATGATTCGTAACTCAAACTCTGGGACAAAGGTAGTATAATAAACTTGATAAATACATTTCTACTTATTTTTTTTCATAAGAAAGACGATAATTATCATTTATTAAGCAGGAGCAGCAATTCAAAACAGTTGCTTTTTACTCATTTACATCCTTAAAACAGCTAAGAAAAAGGAAAATATGAACACAAGCAGTCTATATATGGATAGCATCCTTTCGTAATAAGCCACTAACTTTGCACAAATTATTGGTGATTATTATGAAAAAGCTACTATTCATTTTTTCCTTTTTCTGTTTGTCGGCTGCCCAAGTATATGCCCAAAAGACTCTGACACTGAAAGATTGTCTCGAGATAGGCATTGAGAATAATCTGTCATTGGAAAGCAAGCGTAAGGATATGCAAAAAAGTAAATATGGAATTTCTGAGAATCGGGCAAAGCTGTTACCTCAAATCAATGGGTTTGCCAACTATAATGACAATATAGATCCACCCGTATCTGTCACCGACGGTTCGGCCTATGGAAATCCGTATAACATAACTTATACCCTGCAACACAACGCCAACGCAGGTTTTCAACTTCAAATGCCTCTTTACAACCAAACGCTTTATACCACCGTATCCATTGCCAAAGTAATGGATGAGATGAACCGTCTTTCTTATGAAAAAGCGAGAGAAGATCTTATTCTGGAAATATGTAAGATATATTATCTGGGACAAACCACTACTGAGCAAATCACATTGATAAAAGCCAACATAACCCGGCTGGAAGAACTGAAAAACATCACCATGGCTTTTCACGATAATGGAATGGCTATGGAAGTAGATGTGAAACGTGTTAATATCAATCTGGAAAATCTGAAAGTACAATATGACAATGCTCAGGCAATGCAGGAACAACAACTGAACCTACTGAAATATATTATGGACTATCCTGCCGACGCACAGATAGCTTTAGTTCCGGTGAACTCCGAAAACATAACTCCTGTTACACTGACCGGACTATCCGAGAATCTGTATGAGCTCCAATTGCTGCAATCGCAAAAGTTAATGGCTGAAAAGCAAAAAAAGATGATTGGTTACGGCTACATTCCTTCATTAAACCTAACTGCCAATTGGATGTTCTCCGCTTATACAGACAAAGCCTATCATTGGTTCCACTCCGGACCGTCCAATCATTGGTTCCGTTCTTACGGACTGGGGGTATCACTGCGTATTCCTATTTTCGACGGACTGGATAAACGCTACAAAAACCGGAAAGCCGCAATAGACATTGAAAACATAAAACTAGCACAAGAAAATACCCACAAAAATCTGCAAACCCAATATTTAAATGCTACTAACGATCTGATGAATAACCAGCGTAATTTCAAGAAGCAGAAAGACAATTATCTGCTTGCAGAAGATGTATACACAGTTACGATGGAGCGTTACCGCGAAGGGATTGCCTCTATGACCGAAGTTCTGCAAGACGAAATGCAGATGAGCGAAGCACAAAACAACTACATCAGTGCCCATTACAGTTACCGGGTAACAACTCTGTTGCTACTGAAACTGACAGGGCAAATTGATTCATTAATTAAATAACAAGTTAATCAAATCATCATATGGAAGCAATAGAAAAAAATAACACATCGAACACACATCAGGAAAAGGCTAAGAAACTTCGTAAACTACGCTGCTGGCAAATCGTAGTCAGCTTGTTGGGAGTGGCAATTGTCGTTTGGGGAATAATAGAGGTTGCTTGTCTCTTCCTCAGCTACAATCGCACAGAAACCAGCAATGACGCACAGATAGAGCAGTACATATCTCCCATCAACCTGCGCGCGTCAGGCTATATCAAGAAGATTTATTTTACCGAGCATCAAGAGATACATAAAGGCGATACGCTCCTTGTATTGGACGACCGCGAATATAAGATACGCGTAATGGAAGCCGAAGCCGCACTAAAAGACGCACAAGCCGGCGCTACCGTAATCGGGGCCACACTACAAACCACACAGACCACCGCTTCCGTATACGACGCTTCCATCTCCGAAATTGAGATCCGTCTTGCCAAGCTGGAGAAAGACCGCCAACGCTACCAGAACCTGGTGCAAAGAAATGCAGCGACTCCCATACAGCTCGAACAGATAGAAACGGAATATGAAGCCACCCGCAAAAAGTTGGAAGCGACAAAACGCCAACAAAAAGCCGCTTTATCCGGAGTAAATGAAGTATCACACCGTCGTGAAAGTACAGAAGCTGCCATCCAACGCGCGACAGCCGCTTTAGAGATGGCACGTTTGAATCTTTCCTACACTGTAGTAGTGGCTCCCTGTGACGGGAAATTAGGCCGCCGGGCATTGGAAGAAGGACAGTTCATTACAGCCGGACAAACTATTACCTACATACTCCCTGACACCCAAAAGTGGATCGTTGCCAATTACAAAGAGACTCAAGTGGAGAACCTGCATATAGGGCAAAAGGTATCTGTCACCGTAGACGCCATCAGCAACAAAGAATTCACAGGTACCATCACCGCCATTTCTGGAGCAACGGGCTCAAAATATTCATTGGTTCCTACTGACAATTCTGCCGGCAACTTCGTTAAGATACAACAACGCATACCCGTACGCATCGACTTCACCAATCTTTCCAAAGAAGATA
>OGWY01000470.1_pt1 | contig 33565 bp, 30 predicted proteins | sample 1576121 | NCBI WGS metagenome assembly OGWY01 (sample SAMEA3541543, study PRJEB24748) | human gut metagenome | biome: human gut; feature: human-associated habitat; material: faeces | place: China | collected 2012 | reverse complement strand
GGCGGGTAACCGCCTACCGTGCTTTTGCACGGGATAATCCGCTTATGCGGTTTATCTGTCTGAGGTTATTATATCACAAATCAAATCGGCGCAAGCCAACACGGCGGTACGCTGTGCTTTTGCCTGTGGCAAAAGGATTTGATGATAAAATGTCCTCAGACAGGCGGGTAACCGCCTACCGTGCTTTTGCACGGGATAATCCGCTTATGCAGTTTATCTGTCTGAGGTTATTATACCATACCAATCCAATTAAGCCATTACCCAAATGGGTAAAATAAAAGTAAATGCAAGAAATTTCTGTCAAAATCCGTTAACAATCAGTTTTTTTGATGTTACAACTGCGGCGAGCTTTGTTTTTGATGAATAACCGGTTTTGGAAAGCATACTGCTGACGTGCGCCTTTACGCAGTCGGGAGTAACGCAAAGCTCCTGTGCCATCTCCTTATACGTCATACCTTCAACCAGCAGACGCAGAACTCTGATCTCCGCATCGGAAAACTCATAGCTTGTAGCGTTTCCTACGGGTATTTCGGGCATTTTATCGGGATATACGCTTTCTCCGTCTATCGTCCTCTTTATAACGCTGAGTAACTCCTCTGCGCTTACATCCTTGAACCAGATGCTCTCCGCACCTGCTTTTCTCGCCTTATCAAGATAGCTGTAATCAAGCATTGAGGTTATGATGATAATTTTTATCGAGGGGAAGCGTTTTTTTATTTTTTCCGCAGCGACAAATCCGCTCTCATCATTTTCCGTACATACGTCCATTAATATCAGGTCGATATTGCCACGCATACAGTATTGCTCGGCAAGCGCCGCACAAGACAGCGAGCCTGCCGGAGAAAGATCGTCTGCCTGTGCTACAAGATTTTCAAGGCTTTCCCTTATCATTTTCTGGTCTTCTACAATCAGTACCTGCGTCATAGTGTTACCTCCTTGTTGAGCGGAAATGAAATTACAAGCTCGAAATACGGATATGAATTAATGCTCATAGTTCCGCCGCTTTTTTCTACTCTGTCGTGCAGTGACGAAAGGCCGCCGCCTTCAGTGACGGTGCTGACCGGTGCTTTTCCGTCATTGGACAGGGCTATCCATTGTCTGCCGCCGCTTTTACTGCATTTAACGTTCAATTTTGTCGCCCCTGCGTGACGTACCGCATTCGTAGCGCACTCTCTGACAGCCGTTATGAATATTTTATAATAAAACGGGTCGGGAATATCTCCTTCAACGTTTATTTTGATTCCGAGAACGGAAGATGTTTCCTTTAGCTGACCGGATATATCATAGCTGTTTGCTCCGTAGCTTTTTTCGTTGTCCCTCATAAGAAGTCTTACAGCATTCTTCCACGCTGTAAGGTCAAGCTCGCTTGTCGGTCTGTTATTTGACAGCAGATTACGGGTCGCAATTACGCTCCTGCCTATATCATCGTGTACACGAATCTTCATACTGAGTATTTCTTCTTCACGGATAACCGTTCTTATATTCTCTGTCAGCTTTCGCATTCGTCTGCCTGCACATTCGAGCTTTCTGTTGCTTTCTTCAAGCTGAAGCTGACGTCTGTACAACTCGTCAACATCTGTTGCTGTTACCTGCGTATAGTAGCCGATGCCGTTAAGTGAAATCACATCAAGCCTAAAGCGCCACGCTTTTCCCTTTACAAGTACGACCGAGCCGCTGTTATGCTCCGAAAATATATCCTGTAGTTCGCTGAGGCACTGTACGTCAAAGCCTTTCAATTCATATATCAGCCTGTCCATTTGCTTGTTGCACAGGACCGCTATTCCGTTGCTGTCGAAAAAACATATACCCGACGGGAGGTTATCAAATGCGTCTTTTACCGTCCTGCGTAACAGATAACGTCTGCCTAAGCCTTGCATCTTCCAGCCTCCCTTCTGTATACAATCTGCCATTCACCGTCATCATCACATACCGCCGTTACAAAATCACCGTTCATTACATTAAAATCCGTACTGCTTTCAGCAGTGACTGTCATTGTGAATATGCCGTCATTTAACGTCACGGATATATTCACAGCCGATAAATTATCCAGTGACAGCTCAATCATTTTTTCGAATGTATCGAACATCTCCATTACCGCCACAGCCGGCACGGACTTATTTAATCTGATATTTAGTCCGCAGGTCACGCCGTACAGCTCAAGATTATCCGTAAGCTCAAGGAACGCAAGGTACAGCTCTTTTTCGCTTATCATACTGCTTCTTTCCGATATGAATATGAGATTGTTCCTGCGCTTAAGATAAGCGCCGATTACCACCATTTTACCCAATAGCTTTCTGCGCTCATCTTCATCCTCCGACAGCTCGAAGCGGTCTGTAAGGCTGTTCAATACAGCTATCTGACCTGACGTTTCACGGCTGATCCTGTCATATATCCTGTCACGCTCAAGTATGTGAGCCTCTCTGTTTCTGAGATCGTATTCCTCGCAAATCAGATCATAATCATCCTTGAGATCGTCCTTAGCCTCCGCCAGCTTGTCGTTTACCTCAATAAGTTCGGAAAGATCGTCCAGCCACAAGACATAGCCTCCTTTTATCTTTGCGGAGGAAAGACGTTTTCCGTTGCTGAGCATTACGGGAGAGGACTTTGCCATCTGCATTATTTCACGGTCTATCTTTTCGGCACAATCGGACGAGAGGAGTATATTGTAATCATTGTCGGTAATCAAAGCAGGAACTGTACACGGCCGCAAAAGCTGTATATAATAAGTGTTTGAGCGGATAAGTCCGCATTGTATGCAGCATTCGAAAGAAAGCGAAGTAAGAAGGCTTACGGTAATAGTCATATCGCCTGCCAGTCTGTGAATGAACGTACCGCCCGTGATTTCTCCGGACACATAGAGCAATGTGTAGATAACCATTGCAACAACAGGCAGCAACGGCATAATAAACGTTTTTCTTGCCTTTGGTATACGGCACTTTGATATTAAAGCCACAAATGCGCCGATCGTGCATAAAAGCATATATCCTGCCACTATGTAATATCCGCCTGCATAGCTGTAATCTCCGTCATTCCACATTTCCCTATCTCCCGGAAATCTGAAAACAAGGCAATGCAGATCGTTTGTAAGCACGAATATTACCATCAGGACAGAAGCGATATACAGTAAGGATGTAACTGCGGGCAGGCGGTAGTTTTCGGGCTTTCCGAGCGACAGAGCGACAAGCAGTGCAAACATAGGGATAAATATCATCGGGATATAATACATATACCACAGCGTTCGGACAGCGAACGGGCTCTCGGCTATAATGAACTTCATCGAACGGATAGCTACCCAGAACACAATAAGCCCGGCTATAGATGTCATAAAGCGTTTTGCCTGTATCTGCACTATCCTGTTTCTCAGGGTGATTCCCCATATCAGAAACATAAAAATATATATCAGACTTCTGATAATGCCGAATATTTGCATAGTACCGATCCTGTCAAGCTGTCTGCAAAGCATTGCGGCGGCTATGGCGGTTATTATCAATATTATGTGTAAAACGGACGACCGTGCTATTCTTTTTTTCATCTGCTCACCTCTTTTATTCCAGTATAACATGGCTGAAAGCGTTTTGCAATAAGTGTAAAAAATAAAGCTGTGGGTCAATGCCCACAGCTCAGACGGTTCGTTATATATTATCTATTTTATCGCATTGCTCAAGCGCACGTTTTAACGACTGATCCATATTGTAATATCTGAAATCGGCAAGTCTTCCGCAACAGATAAGATTATCAATCTGCGATGCCAGAGCCTCGTACTTTTCATATTGTTCCATGCTCTCCTTTGTGAGAACGGGATAATACGGCTCAAGCTTTTCGCCCGACTTATACGGGAGAGGATATTCTACCGCATAGGTACTGCCCTTTACATTCTGGACGGGAATTTTCTTGTACTCTGTGATTCTGGTAAAGCCCTTTTCCTGAGGATATGCGACAACAGGAGCGTCCTGAAGGCTGTCCTTGTCGGTATACTTATACTCAAAACGCAGTGAACGGTAAGGAAGTCTGCCGTATTTTTCGCTGAAAAGCTCATCCAGCGCACCTGTATATACAAGAATGTTATTATACGGCTCACCGTCAACATACAGCTTATTATCCTTTACGGTAATCCGCTCAAGCGCCTCGACGCCGGTTCTGACCGTGATATTCTCGTGGTTCAGCAGATTTCTGAAGAACTCCGTGAATGAATGCACCGGCATTACCTGATAAGCGTCGTCGAAATATCCCTCGTCATACGAAAAACGCAGAGGTACTCTTTTAAGCACAGACGGGTCAATCTCAGAGGGAGATACGCCCCACTGCTTAGCTGTATATGGTGCATAATCGTTATCGAAAAGATACTGAGCGTATGCTCTTATATCATCGTCCTCGTTTTCGAGAACTTCAACCACGGTAGCGGTCGGTCTGCCCTCGTAAGCCTTAGTAAGCTTTGCCTTGAGCGTTTGCGCCTTTTGCTTATCAAAGAACTTATCAATCGTGGTAAAGTTGAAGGGAGTGGGGGTATATGTATCGTTCCATACCGCACCGCAGGTCAGCTTGTAATCCGACCACTGCTCATAGCGGCACATATAATCAAAAAGATATTTCTCTTTCGTGTGGAATGTGTGCGGACCGTAATCCTGTACGAGTATTCCGTGATCGTCAACGTGGTCGTACATATTGCCGCCGATATGATCCCTGCGTTCCCATATCTCGACCTTCTTGCCTTTTTCCGCTAAATGACGGGCAATTACCGCTCCGGAAAGTCCACAGCCGACTATAAGGGTGTCAAAATCAAAACTGCTCATCAAAAGCCACCGTACTTGCTCATGAATTCTTTAAAGGTCTGCAGATTCTTGTCCTTATCGGCAAGTATGACCTTATCAATTCCGCCTACTCTGTCAAGCTTCCAGTCTACTGCAATGTCGGGATCGTTCCACATAATGCCGTCATCATATTCACCGTAGAATTTTTCTCCGCACTTGTAGGATACTATGCTGTCCTCAAGTACAAGATAACCGTGAGCGCAACCTGCGGGAACGAGTATTTCGTTGTGCTTTTCACCGATAAGCTCAAATGCAAGCCACTTCTTGAACGTGGGGCTGTCCTTGCGTAAATCGACTACTACATCGTAAACGTGTCCGTGTATGCAACGTACCAGCTTGGGCTGCTGTTTCTCACGCTGAAAATGAAGTGCACGGATAACACCCTTGTAGCTTGTCGTATAGAAAACCTCGGCAAGATCGTGCTTTATGCCGTTTGCCTCGAACACTTCCTTCGAGTAATCCTTTGTGAAACAGCCTCTTATATCATCGGCATTGAAGGGAGTTACTTCTATAAGTCCCTTAATCTCTGTTTCCTTGAATTCAAACTTCTGTATCATTTCTGCTCCTTAATCCAATCCATTGTTTTTTTGACGCCTTCTCCGAAGGGTATTGTAGCTCTGAAGCCTGTATCCTTTTCCGTAATCGAACAATCAAAGTCAGACAGCGGCATATTTACGCCTGTGAACGGAACATCTCCGAACACGAACTCCTTGTCGGGAGCCAGTGCGGCCTTCATCTCAAGAACAAATTCTCTGAGTGGCTTTGCATCCGAGCTGCCTATAAGATAGTGGCAGAAAGGCTTTCCGTTCTCTCCGATGAGATAGAACGCTCTTGCAACATCGTCTATATATACAAAGTCATAATTCTGTGTACCGCTTGTGAACTGTAAAGGCTCATCGTTTATAATCTTTCTGATGGTCGTATTTACAAAACGGGGTGAAAGCTCACCTGCACCGTATGCGTTGGTTATCTTTGCCCAGCAAAGATCTATACCTATCTGTGCGGCAACGCTCATGCACATTGTATGAGCAACAAGTTTACCGCTTCCGTATATGTAGCCGGCACCGGGCTTATTACCCTGTCTGAATGCGGCTGATATTGTTTCATGCTCCATTATAGAGCCGGCACATACAAACTTCTTGCAGTCCATATCCTTTGCCACACGCAGACAATCTACCGTCCACTGAGCGTTATTAAGCTGTAAAGCGGTATCTGCTCTCGCAGGGCCTGCCGAGCCTACCCACGCAAAGTGATAGAATACATCAATATCACGGTCGGGGATAATATCGGCAAGCTTTGACGATTCGGAAAGCTCGTGAGCCACAAATCTTACATTTTCGGGTATGTTGTTATTGCAACCGTCACGGTCAAGTGCGATTACCTCAACATTATTCTTTACCAATTCACGCACAAGCGCACTTCCGACAAAGCCGTTTGCACCTGTAACAAGAGCTTTTTTCATTACTTTACCTCCAGATATTCGTTTATCTGCTTTTCCATAACGGCACTAATATCGCCGCCTGAAAGATATACCTTGCTCCACTCGGTCACCTTTTCGATAGCATCGGAAATATGCCAGCGGGGACTCCATCCGAGTACACGCTTTATTCTTGAGCAATCAAGCTTGAGGAAATTTGCCTCGTGGGGAGCGTTCTTATCCGCAACGTTTTTCCACGAAGCGCCGTCGCCCCAGTGTGAACAGAACAAATCGACAAGCTCGCCTGTAGCGGCGCAGTCGCAATCATCCGGACCGATATTATAATTACCGGCAAGGCTCTTGTCCTCATACTGCTTCATCGCAAGTACAAGATATGTAACGACCGGCTCGAGAACGTGCTGATAGGGACGTGTCGAATAAGGATTTCTTACTGTTATCTCCTGCTTAGCCTCCATTGCTCTTACGCAATCGGGGATGATTCTGTCCTTTGCAAAGTCGCCGCCTCCGATAACGTTACCTGCACGGCAGGTCGAAACCGCAATGTCACGGTTATAGAAGAACGACTTTATATAAGAGCTTGTTACAAGCTCCGAGCAGCTCTTGGAGTTGGAATAAGGATCATAGCCGTCAAGTGCGTCATTTTCACGGTATCCCCACTCCCATTCGTTGTTCTTGTAAACCTTATCGGTGGTTACGTTTACGAATGATTTTACGCTGTCGCACAGCCTTACAGCCTCGCATATATTGACAGTACCCATAACATTTGTTTCGTATGTGTAGACAGGCTCTGCGTAGCTTTCTCTTACTATGGGCTGTGCCGCCATATGAATTACTATTTCGGGGCGGTACTTCTGCATTGTTTCGTTCAGCTTTGCAAGATCTCTTATATCGCCTATAACCGAAACTATTTCCTTCTCAACTCCGGAAAGCTCAAAAAGAGAGGGCGTTGTGGGGGGATTGAGAGAATAACCGATAACTTTTGCTCCTGCCATAGAAAGCAGTTTGCACATCCAGCTTCCCTTGAAGCCTGTGTGACCTGTTATCAGTACAGTTTTACCCTTGTAAAATGACATATCCATATTGATTTTTCCTTTACGAATTAATAATATTTTCGCCGCTTTCATCTCTGACCTCGGCTAACAGTATTGTTTCAAGCGCAATAGCCGGATTAGCGGGTTTAACTATTCTGAAAGTGTATTTATCGCACATTTTCTCTATCATAGGCTTGATTTCAAAGAAATCGTTCGCCGAATGATAGATGCTGATAAGAAGTATCGGGTGCTGTGTGCGGATAGTTTCGACAGCGCCCCTGAGCAGCAGCTGCTCGCCTCCTTCAATGTCCACCTTTATAAGACCGACCTCGAGATCGTTTTCCCGTACATAATCATCAAGAGTAACAACGGGAACTTCGATATGATCCGGATAATTATAGCCGGGACGTTCAACAAGGGAATTGCAGGAATTGCGCTCACCCAGGCTGAATCTTGCCGTGCCGCTTTTCTCGCCCAGTGCTTTGCTTACAGGCACTATGTTATCAAGATGATTCAGCCTTATCGTTTCACGGATAATATCCATATTTGAAGGAGAAGCCTCAAATACATGAATGTCCTTATCCGTATATGACGAGAACAGAAGCGCCGTGTCACCGACATATCCGCCTGCGTCGATTATATGCTTATTTCTCACGCTGTCCAGCGTGGTCAGCTTATCTATTCCGTATCTTGTGAAGAATACGCTGCTGTCAAACTGGTTAACGGGGAGATAATAACCGTTGTAATAATAAAGATTATCGTTCAACTTTACTATCTTTGAGCTGAATTCATCATTCATACGAACGAATTCTTCCTGCTCACGCTGTGTATAGACATCCTGCAAGGACTTGTTGCCGTCCGCTATCATTCCCATACGATGAATTATATCGGAAACGGTATTTCTGCTCTCGTTGTCAAGTCCGCTTATAAGTGCGCTGAATCGTTGTGCGCTGTCCTCTCTGTTCATAGCGTCACTGAACAATTTTGCCAGAGCTTCACGTTCACCGGGATGAAAATACAATTTTCTGAGATATGACTGCCTTTTGAACAGATTCATCTCACGGCGGAGCGTATTTGCCGTATTCTCTGCATCAAGCAAAGACTGTGCGTATTCGCCCGTCTTTGAAGTCTTGTCGAAGCCTGCGGTTACGCTGTCGGAAAGTGATTTAATATCAGCCGAAATGCTTTCGTTATCTGCCGATAAGCCGTTAAGTATATCCGCATATTCGCCCGTCTTTGAGGTCTTGTCTAAGCCTGCGGTTACGCTGTCGGAAAGCGACTTAATATCAGCCGAAATGCTTTCGTTATCTGCCGATAAGCCGTTAAGTGTATCCGCATATTCGCCCGTCTTTGAGGTCTTGTCAAAGCCTGCGGTTACGCTGTCGGAAAGCGACTTAATATCAGCCGAAATGCTTTCATTATCTGCCGATAAGTTGTCAAACACATCCGCATATTCGCCCGTCTTTGAGGTCTTGTCAAAGCCTGCGGTAACGCTGTCCGAAAGTGACTTAATATCACCGGAAAGCGAGTTGTTGAACGCTTTTATTTCTCCTGCGTGCTTATTATTTTCAGATATGCCGTTTTCAATAAGTTCGACAATGTGCTTATCGCTATCGGATGAACGCTTGTCGCTGTCGGTTATACAACCGAGTATTTCCTCTGTGTGATGTGAAATACAGCCGATAAGTTCAACGGATATTCCGGCAGATTTCTCTGATATTTCGTTACTCAGTTTTTCGCTGATACACTCATTTTGCTTTTTCAGATTTTCAATATCAAGTTTTATTTCTTTGAGTTTTGATGCGGTAGACTCACCGAATTTAACCTGATTGTCTTCCAATGTGCGCAACGATTGACGGCACAGTTTTATCTGCTCCGCATTATCACGGCATATATCCGTGCAAATATTCAGGCTGTTTTCAAGAAAACCGAGCATTTCACAAAGCTGTGCAAAATGCTCGCTTTCTGTCTGCCTTATCTCGTTGTTAAGCTTTATTGTCTTGTTGCGTGACATCGGAAATAATCTTCCGAAAAATCCCGCAAGTTTATCGGATAATTTACTCATTATTTCCAAATCTTCCAGGGAGCATTGTTGCTGCTCCACATTTTCTCAAGCTGTTCTTTTTCTCTTACAGTATCCATGCACTGCCAGAAGCCTGTATGCTTATATGCCATAAGCTCACCGAGCTTTGCTACTGTTTCAAGGGGCTTCTTTTCGAGAACGGTATCGTCGCCGTCAATGTAATCAAAGAATTCGGGTTGGCATACCATATAGCCGATATTGATAAGGCTTCCGTCGCCGGATGTCTTTTCACGGAATTCGTTTATTTTTCCGTTTTCGTCAATATCAAGCACACCGAATCTCTGACCGGGATTATATGCTGACATTGTTACGAGCTTTCCGTGTTTTTTATGGAACTCGACAAGCTCGGCTATATTTACATCGGAAACGCCGTCGCCGTATGTCAGCATAAACGGCTCGTTGCCGATATACTCCTTTATACGCTTTACACGTCCGCCGGTCATTGTGTTAAGGCCTGTGTCCACTACGGTAACCTTCCAGTGTTCCGAGCTGTTGCGGTGAACAATCATCTCGTTTTTGCCGCTTGTGAAGTCAAATGTAATATCGGATGTATGCAGGAAGTAGTCTGCAAAATACTCCTTTATAACGTGCTGTTTGTAACCTGCACATATAACGAATTCATTGAAGCCGTAAGCTGAATAGAGCTTCATTATGTGCCATATTATAGGCATACCGCCAAGTTCGACCATGGGCTTTGGTTTGAACTGGCTTTCTTCGCTGATTCTGGTGCCGAAACCTCCGGCAAGTATTACAACTTTCATTTTTCCTCCTGTGTGCTGTTAAGACGTGTTACTTTACTGCTATCTATTTCGGGATGATCTGCTATGAAGTCATCCGTATAAACGTCTGAATAAAGTCCTCTGAGACCCATAGGATTAACGGATATAATCTCTGTATCCGGATAGAAGCGTTCAACAAACGCCTTGACCTTCTGATAGCCGTCTAACCAGTGCGGAACACTTGTCTTTGCTACAAGATCGGACAATCTCTGCTTGCTGCCGTCAAAATATCCTGCATTGGTGCAGTCGCAACCAACGAGATAAATTCTTTTCGCATTGGTAAAGAGTGCAAAGTGGATAGCCTGGAACGCAATTGAATAGAATGCCATAAGGGGATAGAATTCTATATTAATATGTATATCCTCACTGGGAGCCGCCTGGAAGAATCTTCTGCCGTTATTCTCTCTGATGATCTTCTCTGATACCTGGAATTTATCTCTGTATTCACCGGTAGAATACTGACCGAAGAACTTGACAAAATCGTATTCCTTCAGCTTTTCAAACCACGGAGCACGGCTTTCGTAATCGGTGGTAAAATAGTAATCAATATCAACATCAGGATTTAAGAATGAAGCGTTCATACCTATATGTACGGCACCGGGAATGGGCTTGTAGTATCTCATCGAAGGTCCTGATGCCATTACAACAACATCTCTGCCGGTATTGATATTTCTGAACTCGCCGAATGACTTCTTATGAGTTTCGTGTATCTCATTTGCAAGGCAGGCAATATTGAGATTAATATTTGAAGTGAGTGTTTTTGCATCCCATATATCCTTGCGAAGACTGGTAGCGATGATAGGAGGCTTAGCGGCCGCTGCCTGTACGCTCTTAGGAGCAGTGCTCTGACAAACCTTTACGGTTCTCGCAAGTAGCACGCTGTGTTCTGTAGACTTTTTCTGAAGATCGTTAACAGAAGCAACCAGTGCGCCGAGTCTTTCCTCGTTTCGTAAAGCAACACGATATGCAGGGAAGGTGTTTCTCATTATCTTCTTTAAAACGCTTTCGTCTTTTTTGGGCTTTTTGGGAGCAGCCGCTGTTTTTGCAGGAGCAAGCCTGCACTTTGCGGCATTGGTTTCTCTGAAGAATACAAGCTGATTTTCCTTTACCTTGTACTTTCTCTGCTTTAATACCCAGTATATGAAGATACCGTAAAGAACCTCAGACATATAGCCGGGCGTTCTCATTTTGGTACCCTGATATTTTGACATATCAAATCTTTTCATGAATTCGAACAGTACGCCGAATTCAAATGTACAGAAGCGGTTGAACAGCTCTTTTGACATTACAAAGCAGTTGTACGCATAGTACTTCTTTGAAGCCATATATTCCTCGGCAGCCTTAGAATATTCGGGGTAAAGCTCATCAACCAGCTTAAGCGTAAGCTCAGGTGCGCTTTTATCGAATAAATGCTCCTGAATCATGAATATATCTTTGATGCAATGTGCACGCTTTCCGCCAAAAAGGAAATCCATCTCATCAACATTCATGCTTCCGCCTGTGATAAGATCGTATTTCTTTATCTGCTTTGCCATACCGTCATAGTCTTTAAGGCCGTACTTCTCTACGCTCTCGTCATTGAGCATATTTTCGATTATGTAGCCTCTTGAGCATTGGTCAAACTTCTTATTGCTGAATGAAAGATAACGTCTGTAGTGGCAAAGGCCGTAGTAATTTACATCGGCATTCTTCCACGCCCAATACTGAACGCTCAGCTCCGAGAAATACTTTGCAAGATCGGAGATATTGTCGCCGGTGTCATCGCCGTTCATCTTAAGGAAGCATCTTGCCGAGCCTGCATTACACTTATAGTTTTCGAATATACGGTTACCTATCACGGCACTGTCAAGATCCATTCTGTGCGAAACGAAAATCTTGATGTCATCGTTTGGTTTCTTGTATGACAGAGTACGCTGTGCAAGGGTATTTGCATCGGGATCTGCTTCGGTGTTCTTGAAGTATACAATCTGACGCTCAAGGAACTTGCAGTCGGTGTGATGCTGAAGATACCACATATAAACGCCGTATACAATCTCGCCCATATAGCCTGTGGCTCTGAGCTTGTTACCCTCATAGCCGGTGGTGTCAAACTGTTTATCAAACTCAAAGAGTATGTCAAAAAGCACCTTGTTGTATTCATTGAATATCTTCTTTGACATTACAAAGCAGTTATAGCCTCTGTAATACTTTGAGGCAAAATACTCATTCATAGATTCAACAAGCTCGGGGTGCCTGTCTTCTATTATCTTTATCAATGTATCAATAGCTATAGGATCGACAAGATTTCTTGATGCGTACCATAACTCCTTTACACTGTTTCTGGGACGTACTCTGGTGATCTTTGTCGTATCGAAAGCCTTGCCGACAATAACGTCATAGGATGAGATCTCCTTCTCCATCTTTGACTTATTGAAAAGCTGATATAACTCTGCGGTGCGTACCGAAAGATTGTTTTCCATTCGTACATCGTAGTCATTGCCCGGCATAAAGGAATCCATAAACGAAAGATACCTTCTGTAGTGACAAAGTCCGTAATAATCCGCATCATAATTTTTCCACGCCCAGTACTGTACTGTGTATTCGCAAAAAGAAATTCTTTTCTCGGATATGTTATCGCCTGTGTTGTCGCCCATTATTGCGTTGCCTTTATCATTTTCGTCAAGTGCTGCACCGCATCTTACGGGTACATATAAAGGATTGTCGACCACCATACTTTTGAGGTCGATTCTGTGTGAAACGAAAATTGCGATTTTTTTGCTGTTGTTTTCACCGCTACTCATTTATAATAAAATTCCTTTCTTTTATCTCTTTACTCTTCCCGACGAATTTCCACCGGCAAGATCAATTACATCATTAATTCCGAACAGACAGAAATCGCCTTCAAGCGTCTGATCAAGACAGCCTGCCGCAGCAGCTGTTTCAATAGCGTTCGCCGGCGATATATTGTTGTGCAGAGCATAAATAAGCCCCGACGCAAATGCATCGCCGCCGCCTATTCTGTCTGTAATTCTTATATCATATTGTGCAGATGTATAAACCTGCTTTTTTTCATCATCATAAATGATTCCCGACCAGCCGTTATCACTTGCGGAATAACTCTTTCTCTGTGAGTATGCAACTATTTTACAGCCGAATGTTTCCGCAACGGTCTGAAGGCTCTTTTTATAGCCGTCTGTATCAAGCTGTCCCTTTGTGACATCCGTAGTGCCTGCTTTTATTCCGAACACTATCTCAGCGTCCTCTTCATTTCCTATGCAGACATCAACGTATTGCATTATCTCGGTCATTACGGGACGTGCCTTTTGAGCACTCCACAGCTTGCTTCTGTAGTTTATATCGCAGCTTACGGTAAGACCCGCTTTTTTTGCGGCTTTTACAGCATCGACAGAAATCTTTGCAAGGCTGTCGGAAAGTGCCGGAGTGATTCCCGTAATATGAAACCAATCTGCGCCGTCAAATATCTTTTCCCAATCAAACGACGAAGGTTCAGCCAATGCTATCGCACTGTTCTTTCTGTCGTATATCACCTTTGAGGGACGCTGGCTTGCGCCTTTTTCGGCAAAGAATATCCCGAGCCTGTCGCCCGTATAAACTATATTATCCGTCTTTACGCCATATCTCATAAGCTCTCTGCAAGCCGCTCTGCCTATATCATTATCGGGAAGTGCGGTCACAAATTCAGCCTCATCTCCGAAATTACTGAGGGCAACGGCTACATTAGCTTCAGCACCGCAAAACGATGTATTAAGCTCCGGCTTCTGAAACAATTTGTAATATCCGTCGGGCGATAGTCTGAGCATTATTTCTCCAAAAGAAACTACCTTCATTATGAACGGTTTTCCTCTCTTTCAAGAAGTGATTTTGTTATAAATGAAACGGGTATCCGCTGTGAAAGCTGAGCGATTGCGGCTGATATACCGCTGTTCTGCTCTTTGGCTACCTGCTCGTCTTCATACGTTTCCATATCTCTATACGCAAAGTTGCGGTCCTTGAATGAATATCCGTCAACTCCGGCAAGATAAACGGAGCTTGCTCCGGATCTTATAAGCAGTGCTATAAGCATAAGTGTAACATTGTCACGAACAGCTTCTATAGAACACAGCAAAGGCTCGTATCCTACTGTGTAGCCCGCTTGTGCGTTAATATTAGACGTGATTATCAGCTTGTCGGTTTCTACTCCGCTTAGCTTTTCGTAACGTCTTATATTGCTTACAAACACATAATCGCATTTGATCCATTCGGGGCAGTGATTTACGGAAATCACTATTGCATCGGTATCTCTGACCTTATCAAAAACCTTCTGTCTTTCAGATTCTACCGATGTTGTCCTGCCCGGTGCGATAATAACAACATTACGTCCTTCAAAAAGTCTGCTGAGATTTATTTCAGGTGTTTTTTCACTGTTTAACGACATATGAGCAGTATACAGCTTATCTATATATTCTCGGTCATAATTGTCACGCTTTTCAGGCTCTATTTTTGAGAAAATAGCGTTCATACCTTCAAAAGTCAGCGTGTTTTTATTATTCAGGAATCTTGCATAATTCTGGTGGCATCTGTATTTTGCGGACAAATAGCCCGATAAGGAATAACCCCACGCCGTAGTCATATAAATAGGAGCTATGGTGTTGTCGATAGAACAGAGAATAGGCTCTGTGCTGTAATCGGCACCTGCGGTTTCGTTCAGATATTCCACAAAAAGCTCGGTGTTGAGGTTTCCGGCACCTCTGCCCATACCCATAATACTGCTGTCTATTATCAGATTATGATCGGTATGCAAAGCGGTTAAATACTGAGCGTTTGAATACGAAAGCTGAAGGTTGTTATGGGAATGGAAGCCGACAGCTATCTCCTTATCGAGATTATTCTCTATAAGGTAAAAGAAACGTGCAACATCCTTCTGTTTCATAGAGCCGTGCGAATCAACGATATAAAAACCGTCGGGACGGAATTTGTTCGCCATGCCTATAAGACCGAGGTACTCGGCATCGGAATAGCTGAGAGCTACCATAGGCTGAAAATATACCTTATAGCCCTTTTCCTTGATTTTTCTGCAAAGCTCAACCGCCTGCAACGCCTGCGACTTATGGAAGCAAACCCTTATGCAGTCGGGTCCTGTACCGTCATACTGCGGCAACAGCTCTGCATCATAATCGCCACAGTTTATCATTACGGCGATCAGAGTATTTTTCCTGTCGGCAGGAAGGATTCTTTTTATAGCGTCAACCGAGGAATACTGCGACTCATCCGCAGAAAAATCTCCCTTTGACGATAAATAACCCGCCTCTATTATATCAATACCGGCCTGTATAAGACGCTGTACTGTGTCTTTTATGTTTTCATAACCGAACTTCCAGTTATTTATGTATCCGCCGTCACGCAGAGTACAATCAAGTATCCGTATTTTTTTCATACCCACCTGTAATAATTAATTCTTTTCCTGTTCGAGCTTTGCCGCTATCAGTCTGTTGACCTTTTCAAGATCGTTCTGTGTATCAACGGCTACTGTTTCGGAATCGACCTCAATATACTGAACTCTGTAGCCTGCTTCGATAAATCTGAGTATTTCAATATCCTCTATGGATTCTATTTTTCCTCTGGGAGAAGAGCAATAGAACTGAAGTGCCTCAGGCTTGAAGCCGTATACGCACACCTGCTTGTAATAGCTGTAGTCTATGCTTCCCTTAGGATAAGGAGCGGTGCTTCTGGTAAGATATACGCCTATATTGTCGGCATTCGTTATGACTTTAGGCACTGTGAAGTTTACAACATCAACAGGATCCTTTATCTTAGTCATAAGATTTGTGATCTGCAAATCGGGATTTTCGAAGAAAGGATATACTGCCTTGTTTATTGTTTCCGGCTCAATCATAGGCTCATCGCCCTGTATATTGACATATAAATCCGCAGGAATTTTTCTTGCGACCTCACCTATTCGGTCTGTTCCTGTCTTGTGAGTATCGGAAGTCATTATTACATTAATGTCGTTTTCCTTGCAGGCATTGTAAATGCGTTCATCATCGGTGGCAACATACACCTCTGTCAGAGTTTCGGCTTTTATGGCTCTGTTGTATACCCACCATATCATCGGCTTTCCGCATATATCCGCAAGGGGCTTGCCGGGGAAACGGCTCGACTTGTATCTTGCGGGAATTATTCCTAATACTTTCATTGCTATTCATCCTTTCATTTCCTGATGATGTTGAAAAATGTCAAAACTCGGGCATTTTTCATACTAATATCAAAATAATTATAACTCAAAAAGCATTTTTGTCAATGCGAACAGATTCAGTTGGTTAATTTTTTACAAAAAACCAGCTAAAAACACGCACCTCTTTAACTAAATCATTAGCTAAATTATTAAAGCGCTATTTTAGTCTTAACAGCTTTTTAACCTTTTCACGTCGGGGCGAGTACATCGGGAATATCTTGTCGGCAACGCTCCGTACTGCTTTATCGGCAACGGCATGAATCCTGTACTTATAATACTCTTTTGCGGAATTTATCTTTTCCGTATTTACAAAAAACACAAGCTGGGTTTCCTTAGCCGACCTGTTTTCAACCGTCAGCATATAATGTATAAAAATTCCGTTAAGCATTTCCCCAATGTATCCGGGAGCACGTTCATAAGTTTTGCAATCGGTTATTTCCATTATCCTGTTCATTATAGGAAACTGGAACTCGCACATACGGACAAACAGTTCTTTTTTCATTATGTAGCAATTGAATGCTCTGTGATATTCACCGGAAAAATATTCGCAGGCGGAATTATAATATTCGGGCGAAAGCTCTTTGATAAGGGAGAACATATTATCTATTATTCCCTGCTCAAAATAAACTCCGTTATAGCTTTCCCACATTTCCCGAAGCGTTTTGACTTCTGCCCTGTTATAACTCATCTCGGACGCTTTTGCAACCACGGGAATTATCATATCGTATTTTTGAACAACATTGTTGATTCTTTGGGTATCGTCAAGATGATATTTCTTTTTTTCGTGTGCTGTAAGCCTCAGCTCACGCACCATATTGAAGGCTGTATTATTATAGTGCTTATCGGAAAAGGAAAGATAACGACGGTAATGGCAGAGTCCGTAATAATCGGCATCAACGTTCTTCCATGCCCAATACTGAACGGTAAACTCACAAAACGACATACGGAGCTTTGAAATATTGTCGCCCGTGTCATCGCCCTGAATCTCACTGTTGCCTTCTTCATCATAAACCGCACCGCATCTGACCGGAAAGTAAACGGGAGTGTCTACTGTTTCGCTGTCAATATCTATCCTGTGCGATACAAAAATACGGATATTACTCATCTTTTCCCCTGCCTTAAATGTTTTATCACCAATCCAAACTATTATTTAATTATAGTACAGTGCAATTTTTTTGTCAACAAAAATGACATAATTGGCGGATTTTTTCCATAATTGTCATACAAGCATAACAGCGGTGTCAACCTACAGAGATTGACACCGCTTTATCATAATGCTTTTTTTATTTTCCTGAGAGCGCCTTTTTCAAGCCGTGACACCTGTGCCTGACTTATCCCTATTTTCTGTGCGACTTCTACCTGAGTTTTGCCTCTGAAAAAACACAGCTTAAGAATATTCTTCTCTCTGTAGTCAAGCACGATTATCGCCTCTTTCAATGCTATTTCATCGAGCCGGTTTCTGTCATCGTTATTATCGCCTATCTGATCCATCTTCAGTTTATAGAAAAAGTATGTTTTTTCAAAAAAGTGCGCTTTTGTTGCCTGGAAATAACCTTCTTTATATAAAACTCATTTGCTGTATGCCTATATTGCTTTATTCTGCGAATTTCAATAGTTATAATCAGCATTTTTGGTAGCATAAAAAGTGTGCCGACCACAACAAGTCAACACACTGAATTATAGCATTTTATTCAATATAATTTCACTGCACAGGCTCTTTTCTTGAATATATATAAACAACAACAGCGCTTATAACATCTATACAAAAAATAAACTGACATACAGAATTCAAAGCCGCAAAGCTTCCGGAACACTTACGTTCCTTATAAACCCTGAGATTTGCCGCTAATCCGACAAGTCCTGTAAGGAATATCGTTATACAATCGAACAGCACAAAAAAAACAGAAAAAGCGTAAGTGAAAATTGTAAGGAAAAATAATACACCAAGCACAAATATAGCAAGATATGCCGGTATCTGAACAAGCTTTATAAGCATATTGAAAAAGGCTGTCTGTCTTGCTCCCCACCCCTTTGCAAGGCAAAGCGGCATATACACAAGCGTGCATATAAACGAAATGACAATTGTCACAAATATCACAAATAACAGCCAAAGCCCATTACCGCCGAAAAAACGCTCTACAATATATTGATTTATAAATATGGAGTAGAGAGCAAACAGTAAAATATATGGCTGAATCATCATCGGCATGAGTAAAAGAAAGCGTTTCATATTTCTACTATTATCCTTAATTTAATATTAATAGTAAGTATACCACAATATACTGTATAAGTCAAGCAGAAATATGTGATTGCAAAGTTATAACGCCTTTTTTATCTTACCGAGAGCTCCTTTTTCAAGCCGTGATACCTGTGCCTGACTAATCCCTATTTCCTGTGCGACTTCCACCTGAGTTTTGCCTCTGAAAAAACGCAGCTTGAGAATATTCTTCTCTCTGTCGTCAAGCCCGATTATCGCCTCTTTCAATGCTATTTCATCGAGCCAGTTTCTGTCATCGTTATTATCGCCTATCTGATCCATCATATATATGGTATCGCCCGACTCCGAAAATACCGGTTCGTACAGCGAAATAGGGTCGCTGACAGCCTCAAGCGCTATTACCACATCCTCACGTTTTGCGTCTATTTCTTTGGCTATCTGCTCGATTGTAGGTTCTTTTGAGTTATCATTGGTAAGTTTTTCTCTTGCCTGCATAGCTTTGTAAGCCAGATCACGCATTGAACGGCTGACACGGATTGAGCCTGAGTCCCTCAGGTAACGCCGCAATTCGCCCATTATCATAGGCACGGCATAAGTGCTGAATCTGACGTTAAAATCAGTTGAAAAATTGTCGATAGCTTTCATCAGGCCGATACATCCGACCTGAAAAAGATCGTCGGGGTTTTCTCCTCTGCCCGAAAAACGCTGTATCACGCTGAGAACAAGACGCAGATTGCCGTTTATCAGTTTCTCTCTGGCTGTCGGGTCGCCGCTGCGCATTTGCCTTAGCAATTCGGTTTTTTCCGACTCCTTGAGGACCTTCAGCTTCGCTGTGTTGACACCGCTTATTTCAACCTTGTTGTAATACAAAAAAACACCGCCCATACTTTCATTTTCCAATAAAAGTATGGACGGAATAACGTTTTTTATTCTGTCGGATTACAGGCAATCACAAATTATGCCGTAACATAAATATCGTCTTCGACATCGGGCGCTATGCTGTGCTTTACTCTGTCTTCAACCTCAGCCTTTTTCGCATTATTGAATCTGTCAAGCGTACCTACAAGGTAACCTGTGATACGGCGTATGCGGTCAAAGGGTATCTCGCCAAAATGATATGTGAGATTGGCAAAATCTCCGTCAATGTCTATATCAAGCTCGGTGACCAGTTTTCCGGGGTTAGCTTCGATAGCATACTGAACGTAAGCGTCAATCTCTTTCTGATCGAGTGTGCCGTTTTTTACATTTACTTTTACCATAACAATCTTCCTTTCAATTTACTGTATATAAAAGCAGTAAGTACATTTCGTTGTTTTCTCAATTGTACCACAACATATTGTGTTTGTCAAGAGGCTTGGACACAATTTTTTCAAAATTAGTACCAATGCGTAAAGGAATAAGAAAACATTTGAAAAAAGTTCTTGACAATTCTTCTGGGATATGATAAAATATTAAAGTCGTGGAAAGATGGCTGAGCTGGTCTAAGGCGCACGATTGGAAATCGTGTAACGGCTAATACCCGTTCGAGGGTTCGAATCCCTCTCTTTCCGCCACACGACGCTGAGTTTTTCAGCGTCGTTTTTATATACGGGTATGGTGGAATTGGCAGACACGCCAGATTTAGGTTCTGGTGCGAAAGCGTGCAGGTTCAAGTCCTGTTACCCGTACCAGCTACAAACCGCACAACAATGCGGTTTGTTTGATTTTTACGACATATTGACCGTTGATAAAACCGTTACGGTATATCGAAGTTAAAAATTCGAAAATTTTCCTTGACAAAGTCGATATGGTATGATATAATTAATAACCGTCAGGAGTTTGCTAATATGGCTCAGTCGGCAGAGCACATCCTTGGTAAGGATGAGGTCCCCGGTTCGAATCCGGGTATTAGCTCCAGATAGAAAGCCCCATTGCATTTATTTGCGGTGGGGTGTTTTTACGTTCTAAAAATCGGCTCTTTGTCATCTTAGCCAATATTAGAGGTACTAAAAACAGAAAAATTGCGTCAGCGTGTTCTGAATAATAATCCGCTGATAATTTTTGAAACAGCAAAACAATCGGTGAAAATTACAGTAATTTTTATCCCGGAATTGTGCAAAATGGTGCGACATAAGTTAATATCGTGCAGTTTTGAATTGCGAATAACTTACACCTTGCTACAGAATTATACTGTGGCAAGGCGTTTTTTATGGGTGCGACATTGTGGCGCAGTTTTCTTTTGCCGTGTTTGCTGACTGCTTTGCTCGGTGAAAATTATGAGAGATGTAATTGCTGAGTAACTGCACTGCCCTTTCTTTGATGTTTTAAGAACTGCGACACGGTGACGCAGTTGTACGGTTTATGGGACAGATGTGGTGGTAGAATATAATAAATCGAATAGTGCTTTTATGAAGTGTAGCAGCCGACCAAGCATAACCATTCACAATTCGGTTACAAGTATAGGGAATAGAGCATTAGTCAGTTGCAATTCGATGAATTTTAGCTATATTAAAACTATCCGGAAAGCCGAAAGTCAAACGGATGACAAAGTATAAAACTTAAAGATAAAGCAAGCAAGTTTCATCACACTTTATCACTTCGAATATATACAAACAGATATTAAAAATTTCACCTTGCTGCAGTGCTATGCTAAGGCAAGGTGTTGTGGCATAATATCAGAGAATATCGACCGTATATATTGAAATCTTACGCTTTTTGTGATATGCTTTAAATAATAATTTACAGCATCAGCTCAAGCTGATGTATGACTATTGGTTCACTCAGTTTGATTTTCCTGATGAGAACGGCAAGCCGTATCGGGTTTGCTAAGATGAAAAACAGTGTAAAGCATCTTAATCTTAATTCCGAGATGAAATTTGTAATTGAGAATTCTGTTCTTTCAACAGGTTTTTGCGGATTACAATGTAACTTGTTGAGCTTTGAATATATAGCGACTTTTATTGTACATTCCTATTTTGAAACAACAAAAGATACTTTAGCACATGGTGTTACACAAGAAGCAGTAAATAACAATGATCTATGTAATATTATGCTTCTTAATCCATCAGAAAGAGTGTTAAATCTTTATCACGAAAAAACAAAAGAAATATACGCTCAAATCAGCAATAATATTTGTGAAATTCAAAAATTATCGCAACTTCGTGATTGGCTCTTGCCGATGATGATGAACGGTCAGGCTACCATCAGTGATTGATATAGCAAATTATCGTTTACCGCTCCTTTATGCTGTGCAAGTAAAAAACATGAAAGGAAACAGAAATGGGAATTAATTTATTATCCAAAATGATAGATTATTGTAATCAGATGTAGTCCAATTGCCAATGTAATGAATGTACAGGACAGAATTGTACTCATAATTGCAAAGATTGCCATGATGATATTCACTTTCATCATAATCGAATTCGCTCCAAATATGATTGTGAAAAGTTAATGTATTATTACCTGTGCAGATACTCCTACAAATATTGTTCGGAAATAATATATGCTCTTGAGAGGGTTGATTTGATAGGTATCCTTATTTCAACATTTTGTCGCTTGGATGTGGCGGTGCTGCTGATTTAATGGCTTTTGATTATTGTTTCCAAAATTATGAAGGTGTATTCTATCATGGCGTTGATATAAATACATATTGGAATGATATTCATTCGAAGATAGAGGAGTTGTATCCGAACGCTTCTTTTTCAACTGGTTTTGACGTTAAACATGATATTCCAACACTGAGCAGCGAAAGCTACAATGTTGTTATTATTGAGTATTTGATATCCTATCTTTATTCACGAGGCTCATCTGTTGTAAGCAATCTTTTTGATGACATAATTGAGTATATCGTAAGCAACAAGCCGCATGACTCTCCAATGTTAATAATCATAAATGATGTAGATAGCATTAATACAGGAAGAGACACCTTTAAGAGATTGGCAGAAAAGCTCGAAGATTTGGGATACGATATTACAGTTCAGAAGTTTCGCTTTAAATCCGATGCATATTATTCTGGTTCAACCCAATATCCCAGTAATCAAAACTTATTCGAATGCGTTTGGGAGTTTCAGCAAAAATACTGTGTTCCCCTTAGTTGTGAATCTGCACAAATGATAATAGAAATAGAATAGAGGTGATTTGATGATTATAAGTGCCAGCAGACGGACAGATATACCGACATACTATTCAGAATGGTTCTTAAACAGAATCAAAGAAGGCTATGTCTGCGTTCGTAATCCGATGAATATTCATCAGATTAGCAGAATAGACTTATCTCCTGATGTGGTTGACGGTATTGTGTTCTGGACAAAGAATCCTATCCCTATGATAGACAGATTATCTGAATTGGAAAACTATGTTTATTATTTTCAGTTTACCTTGAACGCATATGGGAAAGATATTGAACATAATGTTCCGTCCAAAAATGATTTTATCATTCCAGCCTTTCAGAAATTATCTTCTCTCATCGGAAAAGAAAGAGTTGTATGGAGATATGATCCAATTTTTGTAAATGACTATTACACCATTGCATATCATAAAAAGTATTTTAAGGCACTCTGTGCAAAACTAAGCAAGTTTACAGAAAAATGCACGGTGAGCTTTATTGACTTATATAAAAATACTGCTCGCAATATCAAGCGATTTAATATTCAGACACTTTCAAATGATGATGTCCTTGAACTTATGAGCTATTTTATTGCTGTTGCCAAGAATGAAGGCATCTATATAGACACTTGTGCTGAAGAATATGATCTTTCATCATTGGGTATAACCCATGCTTGCTGTATTGACAAGCAGAGATTAGAAAGATTGGGCAATTATACGCTGAAAATAGGCAAGGATAAAAATCAGAGAGGGGTTTGTGGCTGTATTGAAAGTATAGATATAGGAATGTATAATACTTGCGAAAACGGTTGTGCTTATTGTTACGCAAACTTCAATCCAACTATTGCTGCCCAAAATCATTCTGCACATATTTCAACTTCACCACTTATCTGCGGTAATATTGGGGAAGATGATAAAGTGAATATCAGAAAGGTTCAGTCAAATATTGAATCACAATTAACTCTATTCTGATACGCTGTGAGATTATTCTATTGCGGGCTTGGGTTTGAAGCGTAAAATGAGGGAAAGTCATGTTTTTTTCAAATACAAAATCAATTATTGATTCTCCTGAATTAACTCGGCATTGGAGGAGTTATGTACATTCTTTTTCATCTTTTGAGAAAACAGATGTATTCGGAGAAACGATAAATTTCACTCAAACACTCAACTACTTCGAAATATCATCTGATACTACCGAAAATCTGAGATAGATTGGAAAGCCTTACAATTTATTTGATAAAACAACTCCAATGACTTTTAATGAGTTTAACGTCAATATTTTTAAAGAATTCAATGATGAAAATAGCATAACAATATTCTTTGTGATTTTACGACTGTAGAATTTGATAATCCGGTTCTTGAAATCGGACAGAATGAAAAAGACTATATAATGCCTGTTATCACTTCAGAAGAAAATATGATTAAAGTATTTTTGAGATAAGAATCAATAAGCAGAAATGAAATAATTTAACAAAACAAAAATAAAACGCATTTCAACCGTGCCAATTTACTCATATGAAATTTCTATCTCTGTCTTTCTCACCATCATAAGCTCCTCATTATAATCCTTCTCCCTTGAAAACCGTTCGTACACATTCATATATCCCATACTCATCAGCTTTTGTCTGATAGTAGCTGAGGCTGCTCTGCCTGCACTATCATTATCCAGGCACAGACAGATATTACGGATATTCGGTTTACGCTTCAACAGTTCCATCAGAGCCGTATCGGCTGTTCCGCCGAGAGCAAGTCTGTTGTGCAGTTTCCAGGCGTCCTTATTTCCATACTTTATTTTGTACAAATTAGCGTGGCTCATAGCGTCGATGAACGATTCGAAAACATATACGCAGTCGTTCATACCCTCGCTCTCGATCAGAAACCCGCTTGCCTTATCGCTACCGGATACTTCTCCCCGAAATCTGCAATTTGTGTTTGCACAGACCGCTTGCATTTTTAAGTCTGTTGCTGTCTGCCGTCACCATATGCTTGATTACATACGGCGAGGAAATAGCCATATATTTATACGGAAACTGAAAACGTGAAACGATGGAAGTTATGTTTTTGCAGTATGCCAGCTTTTCACTTTCCGAGAAAAGCTCCATACTCATACCGCCGATTTCGATAAAGGTAAATGTGTACCCGTCTTTCGTGTGTAAGCAATTGTTGCGAATATCCTTTACGTTTATCATTTCGTTTGCGGTCATCATCTCGACTGCGTTTTCTTCTGTCTGTTCCTTGTTTTTCTTCTTGCTGATTGTCAGAAACAGATATACTCCGCCTGCAAGAGCAAGTGCCACGATTAAAATTATAAGCTGTTGCATTTTATCCTCCTTGTTTTATAGGTGCGTCACGATGTCGCACAGGACGCTCCTGTCGCACCTGTTTTATTGTATATAAAAAAGCCGTACCCGTCGGCACAGCTTTGTATTTTCGCTATCAGAAAAAGAAAATCACGGCGATAGCCGGATTTCTATCGTCGTGATTTAATTTCTGTTTTATGATTTTAAAAAGTGCGGCATTATCGGTCATGTGGTTACGCAGCTGCACCGAATATCCCTTCCAGCTTATCCATTATGCCCGGCTTGCTAAGGCAGTCTTTATAATTGATCTCAACAACCTTATCATTTACTATGACCGAATAGCTCTTACGCAACTGCGGAATCAGGAGAGTATCCGACAAGTACGAAAAATACTCATAATGAATATTTTTATATTCCGAAACAATTTCTGCTTTATCATAAGAAGTCGCATCAGCAACGTGAATGCTGAATTTATCATCATCTGTGTATGTACCTGTTTCACCGTCACAGTCAAAACCTTTTGATTTTAACAAGTCGCTGTCATGCCAATTGATTTGACTGATATAATCCAATATTCTGTCATTCTGAGGCTCTGAACGAACAAAAAATTCAAAAGCCGGAATAAAAATGTTTGCGCAAATAGCCACAATAAAAACAAATACAAATAAAGCACGTTTTTTAAAGTGCTTTCTGAATGCAATAACAGCACAAAGCGACATCAGAACAATTATTTTGATTATCATTTATTCTCCTTTTTAAAAAAACTTAAATCCAGTTTTTACATAATACGAATATGACTTAACAGACTTATTTTGGCTAAACTGATAGATAGTTTGATTAAATCCATTGTAATAATATTCTCTATTTCTTTTCCAAATAACTTTTGAACAAGTGTAATAATACCAATAATTTCTCATTTCAATTTTTATTTTTGTTGTTTCTATTACTTCAATCTTTATTTGATTGTTATTAGAGCCAAATAGCACACTTATTTTTCTATTATTTTTTTATTGCAAATTTCTGTTGCATCTCTTAATACATCAGCAAAATCAATCAACTCACTCGAATATTTGGGAGTTGCGGCACTAGTAATTGTAATTATTCCACCAACGGCTAATCCCCAAGGTCCAGAAATCAATCCTGCCAATGCACCAAATATTGCTCCACCACCAGAAGCTAGTGTTTCTTTTGGCGATAAATCATTTTTAACATATTTGTTAATGTATTTTATCAGTGAATCGGCTTGGTTTTTTGTAAATGTATAACACGTTACAGACCAATTTCCATCCTTATCAATTAGGATAACCGGGTTATTTCCACAATACGTAAAAAGATTATAATAAGAAGCAAACCCGTCTGTGCCGAGCAGACTATCCGCATTAATAAACCTACCCGTCTGAGGGTCATAATACCTGCTGTTGAGATAATACAATCCGCTCTCTTCGTCATAGTAATATCCTCTGTATCTGAACGGGTTGTTTACTGCAAGCTCCGTGTTGTCAGTCGTAATATGTGCTTATTCGGCATTGTAAATTTGAAATCAATGCCTTGTTTTTGATAACGTTAAAGAACTACGATTACACACAACTCATCAAGAAATGCAATCACTTCCGATTATTCTTCCTGTACTCTTTGCGACTTCTGACAACGTTCCCTCTGTAAAGCCCCCATCTTGCAAATACTACCGGGACAGACGACAGAAAGTAAACTCCGCCACAAATAAGAAACAACCATCTGGATACATTTTCTTCGCTCAATACATAAATATTTACCAAAATAAGCATAAGAACAAAAGCGACAAAATTTACAATAAACAGGACGTAATGCCATCGGCTTACCATTTTTCTTATATCTATGAAGAAAAACTTTCTCCAAAAGCCATGGGTTTCTTTATATATTTTGCGCTTTTTGTGTTTTCCGTAATTAAACTCGACATCATCGGAAAGACAGGTGTCAAAGCAAGAATAATTTAGAATGTATGAGCCGACAAAAATTATCGTAACTAAAATGGGTTCTAAAATTTTTTGCATTATTAAATCCTCAGATACACAACCGTTTAACGACCGCCAAAGCCGATTTGGTCATTCAGCCCCGATAACAACAATCGGCACAGCCTCCATATCGATTTCGGCATTTACATCTGAGGTTTGGTTATAAACCTTAAGGCATGTAATGCCGACATTATTTTCATCTTCTTCATTGATAAGATATTCGCTGATTTTAAAATAAAAGTTTTTGCCCTCTTCGGTTTCGAGATAAAAATTCGAATCAAGATATTTGTATTCAGTACCCCGGTCATTCATCTCATAAACACTGCCGCCACCCGTATATCTGTTAAACGGCTTATGAGTTCCTTTATACAGGTTCAGCAATTTTTCAACTTCGTTGTCGAAATCGGGTGTTTTCTCAACGGCATTTTTTGAAAAATAAGACCCGAGCGTATCCTTGTCCTTGTTTTCAATCGCAGTAAGCAGATTATTGAATTTCTCTCTTGACATTACCGTGTCTTCGGAATATTCGGCATATTTTCCGATATTTATCCCTTCGGTATTTTTGTAATCACCCTGATAGTACCCGTCTTTATCGGGAAAATCTTTGTCGTTTATTATGTAGAAAGATTTTATTCCGACATTACCCGGATTTAAGCTGTCAAAAACACATTCTGTAATATCAAAATGATATTTATCGCCGTCGGTTTCAACTACAAAATACGAGGACATAAATACCCGCTTGCCAATAAATAAATTTCTTTCAACAAACTCTCCGCCGCTTGACACGTCATCATAAGAAGTCATTTTTCCATTATAATATTCAAGTAATTCATCCAAGGAATTTTCAAAATTCTCCGAGCTGTTTATTGTGCTGTCCATAAACAGTGCTTTGACTGCCGATTTATCCTTATTTTCCATAGCGGTTATCAACGCATTGAAATTCCGATTGGCAAGTCCGCTGTAGTCGCCTGTTACCATTGTTACAAGATTGCAGGAAGTGAGGATAATTGAACACAAAACTGAAATTATTATTGTACATACCATTCGTCTTACTTTATATCGAAAAAACGACATTAGTTACCTCTATTTTAAAAAATTATAATAATGGCACTCAAAAATATCATGCTCAATTTTTTCATATATATCCTCCATTAAAATAAAATTCGAATTGAATTATTTCTGAAATAAACAAATCCTCTGTTTTTATATGTACGGTTAAATGCGTTATACCTTGCTCTTGAGTAAAATTTAAATATAAAAGTTGCCTTAAGTTTAGATATGTTAAAATTTGTTAATCTGCCGTTAAATCCGGTAAGCCACCTATTATGTTATGATATGTTTTCCCTTGTAAGTAAGCCCTATCGGTGAACCGTTCGTCATAGAGATCTAGACTTAATCTTAATTATTTCCCATATTTTTTTATAAGCGCTCTCAATTTTGATTCTACAGCAACTGATTTCTCTTTCTTTATTCTTTCTTTGATAAAAGAAAGGGTTTCATCAATATTTTGAGTATTATCCAGTAAATCATCCAAAACCATTGATGCTGTGCATCTTATGTGATAATCAGAATGTGTCAAATATTTTCGTGTTTTTGAAATAATTTGATTATTCCCAAGTAGATAAAAAGCTCTTAAATATGCTAAAATGCAATACGCCGATTTTTCTTTGATATACAATTTTTTGAAAATTCGGATAGTTCCTTGCACTTTTTCTCGTAAACTAATGTCTGTTAACGATGTAATGATATAGCTTCTTGCCAATTCATCATTTTCTTTACTAATTCTACTAATTAAATAATTATATGCAAATTTTGCAGGATAAACTGACACAGTATCATATGCACACATTCTTACCAAAGAATCTTTATCTTTCCACAAAACCGATAACAAATACATAGATTTTTTATTTACATGGTCTATTAGCAAATCGGCTATTTCGGATTTTTCAAATGAATCTCCGTGTAATATTATTTGGTATAACGCAAGATATTGATTTTTCGTTAAAGTGTCACTTTTTTTGCATATACTAATTATTTCCGATTTATTCATTTTCTATTATTTCCTCCTCTCTTTTGCATATTACGTGAACGTCTGGCATTTTGTTCTTTTTTAAGCGTTGCTTTTCGGTATATGCTGTTCCCTATACTGAATCAATATAGATTACGCAAGTATTGCAAGTCGATAGTATACTACTAATTCATCTTTTTCCATTCCAGTTGATTGATTTATCAATTCTGAGAATGCGGCTTTTTCGGTTTTAGAAATAATCTCGCTCGATTGGAGACTGATGAGTTTTGCTCGCTTTATCAATTGAGAGCAATATCCCCCTATAACAGAATCAATAACCATAAGTTCCGGAGAACTTCTACGAATTACCGTAGGAATGCTTGAGTTTAAAAAGCCTTCAAAATGTACTCTTGTTATTTGCTTTTCATTAGCTTCACCTATACCAAAACGTTAAAATCTTACCAGAATTTGTAAATATCCCGCCTTGTCCGGTAGAATAAGTTAAATTCCAAGATGCATTTCTATAATTGTAGTTGTATGTATAGTCTACCACACTGCTGCCGTTTTGTAAAGAGGCAAGCTGTCTGCCGTTCTTCCAGGTAAATGACAGCGAGTCACGGTAAGTCAGCGGATTTTAAATAGATTATAACGAAATATCTCACTTTTTCAATTATAAACCATTCTCTGCCATTTATTATAAAGAAGTAACAAATCCTCTTTTGTCTGATCACCGTCAAAAATATTACACGCTACAGCGTGAATCATAAACAAAGGTTCAAAATGCGTTTTAAAGGCAGGTGTAAAATCTCTGTCTTCAAAGCCGACAAGCAGTGGCATATTAGCAAACGAATCCGCTTTAACATCAGTATGGTAACCCCATGCTATCGAAGAATTGTTTTTTACATACACCTCACCAAAGTACATGGCAATATCCCGTATAATGTACTCCGTTTCGAGCGAAAACTGTCTTGACTGTTCGTTTAAAACATCTTCGATTATTTCTTTGGGCTGACTTTTTAAACGATTTCTTACCTCTTCTGTTTTCGCTTTCGGCGCTTTTTCGGTTTCGGCAATTTTTAAGAACCAACCCCAGATGTCAACCAAAGAATTAACCGAGTAATCCAAGTCAACACCCGAATACTTCCGTAAATATTCTATACGCGGGTTCAGCTGATTTTTGTACCACTCAAAATAACTTTCCGCTTCTTTTTTAGTGAAATTTTTAAATTGTTTATTTATAGGGGGAATTAAAATATCATAATCAATTTTCTTTTTATGCCAATACATATTTTACTCCTTCTTAATGAAAAAATACTTTTATTCCACGGTTAGTTAATTCTTTTAACAACGGACCAGATGGACCACCGGTTTGTGAAACTTCACTCCAATAAAAATGCCATTCAATACTTTTTACGGAAGTATTATTTAATATCCAAACATCTTTGTTAATTTCATTTTGAATAAATTTTGATAAACTTTGATAACCGTATTTTGCTTCTCGAATTACGTTTTTACTGTATGAATCAACTATTCTCTTACTATTGTTATAATAGCACATCATTTAGCAAATTCCAACAATTTTCTTAAATAATCAGCAAAATACTGTATCAAATTTGCAGAAATCGACGGAAAGTGCTATAATTAACAATAATATTGATGAATTACTTGAATATGCCACAGAGAAAAGGCTGTTCAGTTTACCGCATATTTGCTTGAGTACAAGGAAAGTCATTTCAAAAAAAGGTAAGAATGCGTTGAACAGTCTGAAGCTGTGATTTCTGTCCGTTTTTGTGTACTGATTTTGTGATATAATTACGGTATGACAAAAGCAGAAAAGATGCTCATTACAGCAGGGCTATCAGAAAATCTTTGAATCTGAAATGAATATTATAGTGATATGGGGGAAATATGGGATTTCAAATCAGCAACGGCGTACTGAAGAAATACACCGAAGAGAAAGGTGTGACCGAGGTAGTTATACAGGACGGCGTACAAAGAATCGGTGAGCGGGCATTTTCGGGCTGCGACAATATTACAAACGTGGCCATTCCCGATTCGGTCACAAGTATCGGCGGGTCGGCTTTTGCCGGCTGTAGCAACCTTGAAAATATAGCTATTCCGAATTCTGTTACAAAAATCTGCGTATGTACATTTGAATGGTGCGACAAGCTTACAAGCGTAACTATTCCCCGTTCGGTCACAAGTATCAGCGACGGCGCATTCAGTAACTGTACCTGCCTTAAAAACGTAACTATTCCGGATTCGGTGACAAGTATCGGCAGTTATGCTTTTGGAGGTTGCCGCAGTCTTAATAGCCTGACTATACCGGATTCGGTCACAAGTATCGGCAAAAGTGCGTTTCAAGAATGCATCAATCTTGCAAGCGTAACTATTCCCGTTTCGATTACAAGTATCAGTGACAATGCTTTTTTTGAATGCAACAGCCTTACAGCCGTTAGCATTCCGGATTCCGTTACAAGCATAGGCGCCGGTGCATTCTGCAAATGCGGCAGCCTTAAAAATATAGCCATTCCCGATTCGGTTACAAGTATCGGCGAAGCCGCTTTTTCCGACTGCAACAGTCTTGAAAGCATAGCTATTCCCGATTCCGTAACAAATATCAGTAATCATACATTTGTAAGTTGCAGTAATCTTACAAGTATAACCATTCCGGGTTCAGTTACCGATATCGGTAACTGTGCATTTTATGAGTGTACTAACCTTACAAGTATAACGATCCCCCATTCGGTTACGAGCATAGGTAACTTAGCATTTTACAAGTGCGAAAATCTTAAAGACGTGACCATTCCCGAATCTGTTACCGATATAGGCGAATATGCGTTTAAAGGAACAAAGTGGCTTTTGGAATATCCGGATGATTTTGTTGTGCTGAAAAACGGAATCCTGATTGCATACAAAGGAAAGGACAGCGTAATATCAATTCCCGATTCGGTCACAAGTATCTGTAACAGAGTATTTGCAAAATGCAACAGTCTTACAAGCGTAACTATACCCGATTCTGTTACAAGTATAAGCGACAGTGCATTTGAAAGTTGCAGTAATCTTACAAGTGTAACAATTCCAAATTCGGTCACAAGTATCGGCAAACGTGCATTTCTGGATTGTGGAAACCTCACAAGCATAGTCATTCCCGATTCGGTCATAAGTATCGGCGACAGTGCATTTGAAGGCTGTAATTTTTCTTCTTTTACCGTCCCTAAGACTGTAAAGAAAGTCGGAAAAGAAAGTTTCCATGGATGCAAAGAGATTACGGTTTATGATTCTATTGATCCCGACGCAAAGCCGTGTAAAAGTCATTCAGATAAATATGGCGGCTCTCCCAACTCATTGTTAGGATCTGTTGTCAACTATAAAACTCATGATAACTGGCTCGATTATGAGGTGACTGTGCGCTCTGCACAAACTGATGAGATAAAGTACAAAGTATGGATGGGCGGCGACTGCACTCAAGGCGAATACTGCTACACACTGGCATCATCCTGGGGAAGAAACGCTACATTCAATTTCAATGCGATAGATGAAATGTTCACTAAAATCAAGGGAGTATATCACAAAATCAAAGTCGCAATGAACAGACTGCGTTATCCCGTTGATTTAACGGACGAGCAGAAAGAAATGTACAGTTCTTATATTGTACACTCTGCAAAAAATGCGGTAAATCTCTGTATTGATACAGATGATATGGAACTGTTGCTTTCTTGCGAACCGCTTGGTATTATAAAAAAGAACAATATTGATGAATTACTTGAATATGCCACAGAGAAAAAGGCTGTTTCGTTTACCGCATATTTGCTTGAGTATAAAGAAAGTCATTTCAAAAAAGGAAAGAATGTGTTGGACAGTCTGAAGCTGTGATTTCTGTCCGTTTTTGTGTACTGATTTTGTGATATAATTACGGTATGACAAAAGCAGAAAAGATGCTCATTACAGCAGAGCTATCAGAAAATCTTTGAATCTGAAATAGTTATTACGCTTCGCAAAAATGCGGTAAAGCTCTGCATTGATGCAGATGATATGAAGCTGGCGCTTGACTTGGAGCAATTCGGAGTTATCAAAAAGAACAATATTGATGAATTACTTGAATATGCCACAGAGAAAAAGGCTGTTCAGTTTTCCACTTATCTGCTTGACAAGAAAAAACATTGTGTTTAAATAAAACAGTGCCGTGACCGAATGACACATTCAGTCACGGCGCTGTTTTGTTTATCTGCGTATAATAGCAGCTGTTTATTTCGTTGTAAATTTTCGAAAATCATAAACTGTATTTTTGGGTACAGTTTTTTATTAGCAATTTCGAATTGAATATGATAAAATGTAATTACGGTAAGGAAAAGCCTTTGATTATCAATCAAACGGCAATCCCGAACAAACATCATAATATACAAAACAGAATTTTGGCATACGGAATTCTTTGAATTCATACGGAGGTGAAACCAATGACAGAATGCTTCTTTAAGGAAATCGGAGAAATCCTTGATATTATTTTCGAACTTTAACAGCCTGCTTTTCGCAAACGAATAAGGCATACGGAGGTGAAAACAATGACAGAATGCTTCTTTAAGGAAATCGGAGAAATCCTTGATATTATTTTCGA
>OGWY01000469.1_pt1 | contig 33639 bp, 29 predicted proteins | sample 1576121 | NCBI WGS metagenome assembly OGWY01 (sample SAMEA3541543, study PRJEB24748) | human gut metagenome | biome: human gut; feature: human-associated habitat; material: faeces | place: China | collected 2012 | reverse complement strand
TTTCAAAATTTATATCTGTTGTTTCTAGAGCATTTCTAAAACAAATAGAGGAAATTAATGATAATTTAGAACTAGCAGGAAAAGATATAATAGAACCTTTAGAATTATCTAAAGAGCTTAAGGAAAAGATAGAAAAAGAACTGAGTTTGTATTGAATTCTATACAAGCATTTCTTATATTAATAGGAACGGGAATAGGGGGGTGTACCAAATTTGGTATACTCCCTATTATTTTTTTCATGAGGATCTTTTTCTAAATCATAAAATTTATCTGTATCTAATAAATTAATAATTAATTTAAAATGTTCTATTAATAAAAAAAATGATATAATAAGGCATACTAAGTGGGGTGAGTATGTGGAGATTAAATTAGAAGAGAAAAAAATAAAATTCGTATTAATAACACTTTTTTTGGGGATGATATTGCCAATCTTTTTAACACATCAAAACTTTAAAATTTATGATTCTATAACTAAAGCATTGGAGTTATGGGACAAAGAACATCTTTTAATTGGGATGTTAAAGTTAGTTATTATGAATACTTTAAGATCAATACCCATGTATATAGCAATTTTTTTACTTTTTGATTCAATAGAGATAATAAAAAATGGAAAAAAAAGAAATTTTGAAAAGGTATTATTAATATTACCAATAATTCCTATTGCTTATAGCTTAATAAAGATTTTCTATGATATTCAACTTCCTGTTGGAAAAACAAGTATTTTAGGAGTATTATGGTTTTGTTATTATATAAAATTTGATTTGAAAAATATAACGTATGTAGAAAAATATTTAGTTTTTTTATCTTTTATTGTAGGGTTACAATGGTTGGATGTAAGTAAGTTTTTTAACTTTTTAGGTGTTGGAGAGATTACATCAGATTTAAATAAAGCTATAAGTTTTATGGAAGCGGATGTAATTGTAACTTTAATTTGTATTAGTTTTTTCAGCTTTTTCACCTTGTTTTCAATTTTATTATTGCATTTTTTTAAAGGACAAGAGGAAAGAATTGCAAGATCTAGATCTGAGATGGAAAATAGACACTTAAAAGAGGTACAACTATTGGTTCATGATTTGAAAACACCAATTTTTTCAGTGGGAGCTTTATTAGAAACTCTCACTCTTCAAGAGGAGGATGAGAGAAAAAAACTTTATTTAAAAAAGATGGAAGATTCAATAGAAAAAACAAATATTATGATTAGTGAAATACTATCTGTAAAATCTGAGAAACCAATAGAAATTGAAGAGATGATGAAATTTATTTTTTCATTTTTATCAGTTCATAAAAATATTGAGGGGATAACTTATAAAAGTTATTTAAAAAAAGATTATAAACTAAAAGGAAATAGAATTTTATTATCTAGGGTAATAATAAATCTTATTGTTAACTCTTGGGAGGCAAACTCATCTATTGTAAATATAATGGTTAAAGATTATAAAAAGAGATTAATAATTCAAATTGACGATTATGGTGATGGAATTGATATTGATAATATAAATGAATTAATAAAAGAGGGAGTATCTACAAAAAAATCATCAGGGAAAGGATTATCTTTTGTAGTGAAAACCATAAAAGATATGGATGGAAAAATATATTTTATAAAAAAAATAAAAATGGGAACAAAAATTTATATCATTCTAAAGGGGGATGAGTATGGGGAATAATATGTTAATTATAGATGATTCAGAGGATATATGTTTTGCAATATCTGAATTTTTTATATATAAGGGATGGAGTGTAGAGACTGCTAATAGTGTGGAGAAATCCTTGGAAATACTGCAAAATAGAAAATTTGATATAATTTTAATAGATTACAATATGCCTTATATAAATGGGGCTATTGGTACAAAGCTAATAAGAACATTAGATAAAGAAGTATCAATAATTGCTTTAACAGTAGAGGGAAAAGAGGTTGTAGCAGAAAGTTTTTTTGAAGCTGGAGCAAATGATTTTGCAATTAAACCTATAAAAATGCTTGATCTTTTTTCAAGAGTAAATGTTCATTTGAATAATAAGAGACCTTTAAAAGATGAGGATTCAGTATCTAAAGAACTTCCCAAAGGAATAGATAAAAATACTCTTAATATAGTTTTAGGATGCTTAAATAATAAAAAAGAATATATAGATGTTGATGAAATATCTAATTTAACAGGAGTTGCTACAAAAACAGTAAATAGATATATGAACTATCTTTTAGATGAAGAAAAGGTTATTTTAAATAATATTTATGGAAAAATAGGAAGACCTAAAAAAGAGTATAAACTTAAATAGAGATATAAACCCAAATTGTTTTATTTGATAGCAAAGAGGGTTTATTTTTTTTTGTGAGAAAAAAGAGAAAAAAGAGAAAAATGGGTGTTTTATTTACATTGAAAAATTCATAGAGTATAAATAATAGAAATGAAAGGGGAGTGAGTTATGAAAAAAAGATATTTATTAGGAGCAGTTGCAGTAACATTTTTTTCTTTTAGCAGTTTAAAAGCTGATTTTAAACCATTTGATGAAAATGGGAATATGATTAGAACTGGTAGAGGAGCAGAGGGGAAAGTTGGAATAGTTTCTACAAGTAAGTATGAAGCTAGTAAAATTGGAATGGGTGTTTTAAAAAAAGGAGGAAATGCAATTGATGCAGCAGTAGCAGCAGGATTTGCTTTAGGAGTTGCAGAGCCAAATTCATCTGGATTAGGTGGAGGTGGATTTATGCTAATAAGAATTGCTAAGACAGGGGAAACAGTATTTATTGATTTTAGAGAGAGAGCGCCAAAAAATTCAGCACCAAAAATGTGGGTACTAGATAAAGATGGAAAAGTAGTGGATAACGAAAAAGTTGAAGGTGGAAAAGCAGCTGGAGTTCCAGGAGAAGTGGCAGGATTACTATATGCTTTAGAGAAATACGGAACTATGTCAAGAGAGGATGTAATTAGACCAGCAGCAGATTTAGCAAAAAATGGTTTTGTTGTAACACCAACATTATCAGGAGATATGAAAAATAAATATGATTTAATGGTTAAGTATCCTGAGTTTGGAAAAACTTTTTTAACAGCAGATGGATTTCCTTATGAAACAGGAGATACTTTTAAAAATGAAGATATGGCTAAAACACTTGATTTAATAATAAAAAATGGTAAGGATGGATTTTATAAAGGAGAAGTGGCGGAGTCTATTGTTGGAACTTTAAATAAATATGGTGGAGTATTCACAATGGAAGATTTAGCAAATTATGAACCAAGAATTAGAAAACCTGTAGTAGGAAATTATAGAGGATATGAGATTATATCATCACCAGCTCCAAGTTCGGGAGGAGCAGTAGTTGTACAAATATTAAATATTTTAGAAAACTTTAACGTTGGAGATATGGAAGTAAACTCTCCAGAGTATTTACACCTTTTCTCTGAAGCATTTAAGTTATCTTATGCTGATAGAGCAAAATATATGGGAGATACAGATTATACTCCAGTACCTTTAAAGGGATTAACATCTAAAAAATATGCAAAAGATTTATCTGAAAAAATTGATATGTCTAAATCAAAAGAAAGTATCGCTCATGATCCATGGCAGTATGAGTCGGATGATACAACTCACTACTCTATAGCAGATAAAGAGGGAAATATGGTTTCAGTAACTAAAACTGTAAATGGAATTTTTGGAAATGGAGTAGTAGCAGATGGATATGGATTTGTTTTAAATAATGAGATGGATGATTTTGTTACAGGAGAAGGACATCCCAATTCAGTAGCTCCAGGAAAAACTCCTCTTAGTTCAATGTCACCAACAATTGTACTTAAAAATGGCGAGCCATTTATGGTGTTAGGATCACCAGGTGCTACAAAGATTATAAGTACAGTGTCACAAGTAATAAGTAAAGTAGTGGATCATAATATGGGAATGCAAGAAGCTATTGATGCTCCAAGAATGTTTGATAATACATCTAATAAAATTAATGTTGAGACAAGAATTACTCCTGAAACTGTAGATAAGCTAAAATCACTAGGACATGAGGTAAATGGAACATCAGAGTGGGATAGAGGAATGGGATCAGTTCAAGGAGTATTGTATAAAAAAGATGGGACATTAGAAGGGGGAGCAGACCCAAGAAGAGATGGAAAAGCAGTAGGTATTTAAAAGAGGAGGATGGATAGATGAAAAAATTTTTTACAACAATATTATTTTTTATTTTAGGAGCGTTAGCTTTTGGAGAAAAATTTGAAAAACCTGTGTTATTAACTTCAGTAGGGCAAAGTGCTGATGTACAAATGGTAAGTGTGCTATTAAAAAAAGCTGGAGTAGAAGCAACTTTAGATAAAAATATCACTGGAGATAAGTTAGGAGCAGATAAGACAGTTGTAATAGCAATTGGAGGAAGTTCAAAAGGACTTGGAGCTGCAGGGATAAAAGTTGAAGATGAGTTAGCGAGAACTGAACAACTGCTAAAAATTGCTAAAGAAAAAGGAATAAAAATAGTTGGATTACATGTTGGTGGAGAGCAAAGAAGAGGAGAGTTATCTGATAAATTTGTAAATGCAACTGTTGGAGAGTGTGACTATTTAATCGTAGTTGAAGATGGAAATAAGGATCAACTATTTACAAAAGTAGCTGAAGAAAAGAAAATACCTTTAGTTCTTGTTCCTAAAATAAGTGGAGCAGTAGAGCCTCTAAAAGAGATTTTTTAATAAGTAGATAAAAAAGCTGCTAAAAATTTTTAGCAGCTTTTATTCAAAGGAGGAAAAAGTGTCGCAAGAATTGATAATATTTTTAGGAATGATAATAGTTTTTACATTTTCATGTTTTAAGCTGAAATTACCTGTGAGTATAGCTATGGTTTTATCAGCTATAACAGGAACGCTAATAAGTGGTAATGGAATTCCCGTAAGACATTTAGTTGAAGGGATGTTTGGATATATCGATACTATTCTTGTAATAGCAACAGCTATGATTTTCATGAAAACTATCCAAGAGATAGGAACATTGAATGCTTTGAGTGCATCAATATTAAAAAAGTTTCATTCAATACCCTGGGTTTTACTAATTTTTTTAATGATTGTTAGTATGTTTCCAGGAATGATAACAGGGTCTTCAACAGCAGCAGTGTTAACAGCGGGAAGTATAGTGGCTCCAATACTTATGTTAGTTGGAATACCAATTGTTGAAACTGCAACAATTATTGCAATAGGTGGAATACTGGGAATGATTGCTCCTCCTGTAAATGTACCAGCAATGATAATTGGTGGAGGAATAGATATGCCTTATGTAGGATTTACAATTCCTCTTCTTTTGCTAACGATTCCAGTAGCTATTTTTACAGTACTTTATCTGGGATTAAAATATGTAAAAAAAATAAATTATGATGAAATAAAATCTAAAATAAATTTAGAAGATATTGAGAAATATGGTTGGAAACTCTATTTACCAATAATCTTAGGTGTTATTTTAATGGTTTTAGGAAAAATTATGCCAACAATATTTAATTTAGGAATGCCTTTAATATTTTTAATAAGTGCTATAGTTGGATTATTTTGTGGTAAAAAAGTTAACTTTATATCGGTTTCTAAGGAAGCGATAAAAGAAACATTACCAGTTTTAGGAATTTTAATGGGAGTTGGAATGTTTATTCAAGTAATGACTCTTACTGGGGTTAGAGGATTTATAGTTGTAAATAGTTTAAGTTTACCACCAGCGATGATCTATGTAGCTATGGCAATAACAATACCACTATTTGGAGCAGTATCATCTTTTGGAGCGGCTTCAGTTTTAGGAGTTCCATTCTTAATGGTATTTTTAGCACAAAATCAGATAATAACAGCATCATCAATCTCTTTTATAGCTGGATTGGGAGATCTGATGCCACCTACGGCTCTAGCAGGAATATTTGCTGCTCAGGTAGTTGGATTAAAAGATTATTCATTAGTTTTAAAAAAATCAGTTGTTCCAGCTTTGGTAATTATAGTTTACTCTATCCTGTTTATAGTTTTCTCTAAAGAGATAGCTTCGATAATATATTAGAGGAGAGTGATAAAAATGATGTTTATTTATTTAGGAATAACGCTATATATATTAATTATGGTTATATTAAATCTTTTTGAAGAGAAAAGATTTTTTAATCAGTTAAATGCGGCGTTAGTTATAATTCCTTTAATATTGAGATTATTAATGATAAAATAAAGAGGAGATTGTTGTATGAAAGGAAATAAAACTACTGGAGCTATACTTTTAGCTTGTTCTTTATTGATAGCTTTTATAGCAGGGAAAGAGTTTAAAAAAATGAGAGAGCCTGAACCTATTGTAAAAGGAGAGGGAGTTACAGAAGTAAAGATGTTAAGTGAGTATTTTCCAGATATAAAAGGAACTAATATGGATACAGAAATCTATGTTTTAAAAGGAAAAGAGGAGGGGGGATCTACACTTATTTTAGGTGGAACACATGGAAATGAACCATCAGGACTTTTAAGTGCAGTGTTATTTATAGAAAATGCTAAAGTTGATAAGGGAACTGTCTATGTAATTCCTAGAACTAATAATAGTGGATATACACATAATGATCCTCAAGAGGGATCTCCTCAAAGATTTACAATTAAAACTAAAGATGGAGATAGATGGTTTAGATATGGTTCACGTGCAACCAATCCACTAGATCAATGGCCAGATCCAGACGTATATATTCATGCAAGTTCTGGGCAACAGTTATCAGGAAATGAAACTAGAAATATAAATAGAGCTTATCCAGGAAGACCAGATGGAACTTCTACAGAAAAAGCAGCATATGCAATAGTTCAATTAATAAAAAATGAAAAGATAGATATGACAATAGATTTACATGAAGCCTCACCAGAGTATCCAGTTATAAATGCAATAGTTGCTCATGATAGAGCAATGGGAATTGCATCAAATACAGTAATGAATCTAGAGTTTGAAGATGTAGCTATTGGATTAGAACCATCTCCTGTGAGTTTAAGAGGATTGACTCATAGAGAGTTAGGAGATTTTACAGATACATATGCAATTTTAATGGAAACAGCTAATCCAGCTCAAGGTAGATTAAGAGGAAAAACTAATGAAGCTTTAGTTGTAACTGGTGTTGATCCAACATATGTAAAAGCTCAAAAATTAGGTCGTTTGTTTGTACCATTTGATGAGAAAGGTCATCCTCTTGACGAAAGAGTATCAAGACATGTTGGAAGTGTTGTAGAACTTATAAAAGTAATGGGAGAAAATGAACCTGATAAAGAGATTATAATAGAAAATGTTCCAACAATTTTAGAGATAAGAGAGAATGGAATAGGAAATTATTTGAATAAAGTGACAAAAAATTAAGAGGTGAGTTATGGAAACTGTTGTTTTTACTTTCATAGGGATATTTTTTATAAAATTAATTTATGAGAAGATATCTTTAGAAAAAGCTAGAAAAAAAATAAAGATAGTTATTCATGTAAATGGAATAAGGGGTAAATCAACAGTTTCTAGACTTATTGATGCAGGATTAAGAGATGGAAAGAAAAGAGTATTTACTAAGGTTACTGGAACAGAACCAAAATATATTGATATTGATAATCAAGAAAAATATATAAAAAGAATAGGAAAAGCAAATATAAGAGAGCAGATAAAAACTATAAAAAAAGCTGCAAAATGTAAAGCGGAGATACTAATTTTAGAATGTATGGCTGTGAAACCAGAGTTACAAAAGATATCAGAGGAAAAAATTGTAAGGGCAGATATAGGTGTAATAACTAATGTGAGGTATGATCATTTAGATGAAATGGGAGAAAGTTTAGAAGAAATTACAAACTCGCTTTGTAATATGGTGCCTCAAAATGGAATTTTAGTAACTGGAGAAAAGAAAAACTTAGATATAATTAAAGAAAAAGCGGGATTAAGAGCAACTAAAGTTCTATCTATGGGTGAATTAAAAGATGAATATAAAAAGATAGACTTTATGGAAAATGTAGCAGTAGCTTTGAAGGTTTGTGAATATTTAGGAGTAGATAGAAAAATTGCATTAAAAAGAATGAAAAAATATAAAAAAGATTCTGGAGTTTTAAAAGAGATAAAATTTCTAAACTCACAAGGTAAAAAAATAAGTTTTATAAATCTTTTAGCAGCAAATGATCCTGATTCTAGTGAGAAGATTATAAAAAATTTTGAGAGTGAAGAGTTATGGGATAGAAAAAAATACCTTATGGTTAATAATAGAAGAGATAGATTAAGCCGATTAGAGCAATTTATAAATTTTGTTGAAAAACACGAAAAAAACTTTGAAAAAATATTTATTTCAGGAGAGAGTACAAATATTTTTTATAAAAAACTTAGTAAGAATAAAAATAAAATTGAAATCTTAAAAAATGTAGAACAATTTGATATTTTTAATGAAGATTCGGTAATTTTTGCAGTGGGGAATATATGTGGCAAGGGAAAAGAGTTATTAAAAGATATTGAAAGTAGGTGTATAGATGAATGAAACTATAGTTATAATTGGGGTATTATTAAGTATTTTATTTTATGAAGTAAGTGAGCTATCTCCTGGAGGACTTATAGTTCCTGGGTATTTTGCACTTTTTTCAAATGACTATAAAAGAATAATAGCAACTATATTAGTTGCATTTTTAGTATTAATAGCTGTAAGATTTTTAGAAAAATATCTTATAATATATGGAAGGCGTAGATTTGCAATATATATTATAATCACTTTTTTACTGAAAAGATTTATGGGAGAGTTAGATTTTGAGATTTTAATTGGAGGAGAGGTAATAGGGCTTCTTATACCTGCAATCTTAGCTCAAGATTTAGATAGAAATGGAATAAAAAAAACTTTGCCAGCACTTCTTATATTAACAGGAGTTATAAAAAGTATTGTTGTAATAAGTGGGAGTTTTATATGAAAAAATATTCATTATACTTATTAGCGATTTCAGTTGGAATTTGTTTACTGTTGGGAGAGGTTGGATTTGGAAAGAAACATGAAAGTTTTAATGAGATGTTAGAAGCTAAAAATTTAATGATAAAACTTTCTAGAGAGATATATAGTGAAAAGGTAAATAGAGCAATTAATATTGATAAAAAATTAGATATTTTAGAAAGTGGTTTGATAGGAGAGGAGTTTACAGGAATAACTACAACATTAGGAGATTTAGATAGTAAGAGGCTATCTACAAATCCAGAGTTTGCAGCTTATTTTGTAAAAGAATTGAAAAATAAAGGATTGAAAAAAGATGATGTTGTATATGTAAATATGTCTAGTTCATTTCCAGGACTTAATCTGTCTTTAATATCAGCCTTAGATACTCTTGGTTTAAGGGGAGTTATAATAAACTCTATAGGATCGTCAATGTATGGAGCCAATAATGAAAAGTTTACATTTTTGGAGATGACAAACTTTTTAAAATCTAAAGATATGATAAAAAATGGTATAGAGCTTTACACACTAGGTGGAGATGCAGATGAAGGATTAAATTTTGATGAAGATGAGAAAGGACACTTAGTAGAAAGATTAAAAAATATAGATATTCCAAAATTAGATTTTAAAAATTTAAATGATAATATAGGAAAAAGAATAGCTTATTATGGAAAATATCCAGCTCCAAAGTATTTTATAAATATTGGTGGAAATTTAGTTTCTTCAAAATTAGAAAAATATTATGAAAGTTTAGAAGTTCCTACTTTAACTATGTTAAATATTAAACAGATAGCTCTTGCTAATGGAATTTCTAATGCTAAAAATTCAAAACAATTATATGAAAATTCTCAAAATCTTATATTTTATTTTGGGATTATATTTATTTTTATAGGATATATTTTATTTAAAGTTTTGAGTGTTAAAAAAGTTGCAGAGAGATAATCTGCAACTTTTTATTTTACTTAACAGCAATAACTTCAATTTCTACTTTTGCATCTCTTGGAAGTCTAGCAACTTCAACACATGCTCTAGCAGGTTTAACTGTTCCTAAATATTCAGCATAAACTTCATTAATAGCTGCGAAGTCATTCATATCTTTAATAAAAACGCCAGCTTTAACAACATCATTTAATGTATAGCCAGCAGATTCTAGAATAGCTTTTACATTTTCTAATGATTGTCTTGTTTGTTCTTTAACATCCTCAGATATAATAATCATTGTTTCAGGAACAAATGGAACTTGTCCAGAAACGTATAAAGTTCCATTGACTTCAATAGCTTGAGAGTAAGGTCCAATAGCTCCAGGTGCTTTATTAGTATCTATAATTTTTTTCATAGTGTATCCTCCATTGAATTAAAATTTTAATTATCTACAGTATTTATCTCTTAAACTTTTTAGATATAAATAACCTTTTTGAGCTCCGTCTAATTGATCTTGCATCATTTTTTCTAAAGTTTTATCATCTACAGCTTTATGTGGATAGTAATATTGAAGAGGTTTTATAATTGATCTATCATAAGGAGCTTCTTCAATTTTGAATGTTCCTTCTCCAACTTTATTCACCCCACCAGCTCCAGGTTCTCTTTTGAAATTTGTACAATATGGGAAACACATCTCCATATTTATTCTTTCTAAAGGAGAGTTTTCAACCATGATTTTAAAGCATTCATCTAAATTAATATTTCCAGTTCCAGCTGGAACTCCACAAACAACATATCCATAATCACTTTCATCATCTTTGACAATTATGTGGTCTTTAAAATGCGTTGTATATGTGTATTTTGCCATTTTTTTAGCAGCTTCGACAGGTTCTTCCCAAGCCATCATAGCGTTTCCAAAGTCATAATGTAATCCAACCCAGTGTGAATTAACTTCTTCTACAATAGAGATTAATTCATCAGATGTTTCATATTCATGATTTTCTAAAGCAATTTTGATTCTATATTTTTTAAGTTCACTAACAATATTTTTTAAATCTTCAGTAGTTTGTTTATAAACTTCAGAATCAAATTTATCAAATCTAATATAAGTTCTAATAACATTTGCACCTATATGATGTGCAACTCTTATAGCTTTTTTAAGACTTATTTCATCAGTTCCATTTGTATCAATCTCTGCGTATAGCCCATATTTTTTAATTTCGTCTCTTATGGCATCTAAATTTTCTTTTGTATCAGGTCCCATCTGTCCTAAATCATCATCGATTCCCCAACCAGGAATCATATTTAGTTCCACTCCTTCAAATCCAATTTCAGCAGCCTTTTTAATAAAATCTAAGATATTCATTTTTTTATATTGAAAAAATAAATGAAAACTTTCTGTTTCTATTCCAATTTTCATAAAATCCTCCGATCTAATATTTGTTTTGTATTAGTATTATATATGTTTTTATATAAAAAGCAAGAAAAAAATAAAAAAAATTGACATTTTAATATAAAATTGATATAAAACTTATATAAAATAAACAAAAATGGAGGAAATATGACAAAAGAACAAAATTTTAAAAAATGGTTTACCTATGTTATTTTAGTTTTAGGAGCTGGAAGTATATATAAGCTTCCTTTTTTAAAATCAGTATTTTATGGACAAATGCAGGAGTTTATGGGACTAAGTCACACTGAAATTGGAACTTTGATGTCAATTAATGGACTTATTACAACATTTGGATTTGGAGCAGCAGTATATTTTACAGATAAAGTTTCTAAAAAGAAATCATTACCATTATCACTTATTTTAACAGGAGTTTTAGGGTTATATATGGCCTTTTTCTTTCCAGGTTATAAGCAATTAATGGTTATTTGGGTACTTTTTGGATTTACGTGCGATATGATGTATTGGCCAGTACTTTTAAAATCTATAAAATCTCTAGGAGATGATAGTGAACAAGGGAGATTATTTGGATTTTTAGAAACAGGAAGAGGGTTAGTTGATACAATAGTTGTTTCGATAGGATTATTTATATTTACATATTTTGGATCTACTATAAATTCATTTAAGTCTTCAATTATCTATTTTTCTGTAGTTGTTATAGCTATAGGGATAATAAGTTATTTCTGTCTAGAAGATGATAAAATATCGACATCGTCATCTAAAAAAAATGGAGAAAAACTGGATTATAGAGCAGCTTTGAAAATGCCAGAATTATGGATGATTGCATTTAACGCCTTTTCAGTGTATTCAATCTATTGTGGATTGACTTATTTTATGCCATTTTTAAAAGATATTTACAAAATGCCTTTAACACTAGTAAGCGTGTATGGTATAATAAATGCCTATGGATTAAAGATGTTAGGAGGACCTATTGGTGGAATTATGGCTGATAAAAAATTTAAATCTCCTACTAAGTATTTAAAATATTCTTTCTTAGCTATTGGCATATCTCTTTTAGGGTTTATGTTTTTACCTCATGAAAGTATAAATATATATGTTGGAATAATTTTAACACTTCTTATAGGAACAATGATTTTCTCTCAAAGAGCAATATTTTTTGCACCTGTAGGAGAGATAAATCTACCTGAAGAGATTTCAGGTTCGGCAATGGCAATGGCAAGTTTTGTAGGATATGCTCCAGGAATGTTTTTATACTCAATATATGGTGGAATATTAGATAATTTTCCTGGAATGACAGGGTACAAATTAATATTTTTAAGTATGGTTATTTTTGCTGGAATAGGATTTACTTTAAGTTCAATTTTAATGAAAAAAATTCAAAAGAAAAAAGCTGAAGATACAGTTATCGCTTAAGGGGTAGATAATGACAGTTATTATAGAAAATGTTGCTAATTTTATATGGGGAGAGTGGCTAGTTTATATTTTATTAGCTACGGGAATTTTCTATAGTTTTAGATTAAAGTTCATCCAAATAAGAAAATTTACTTATATATTGAAAAAATTTTTTAGACAAAGAGTAATTAGTAAAGATAGGAATATAAACTCATTTCAAGCTTTAATGTCTGCTTTAGGGAGTTGCATAGGAAATGGAAATGTTATAGGGGTTGCAACTGCTATAATTAGTGGGGGACCTGGAGCATTATTTTGGATGTGGGTTTCAGGAATACTAGGAATGGCATTAAAATATGCTGAGATATCTCTTGGAATACAGTATCGTGAGAAGAATTCAAATGGTGACTATCAAGGTGGTCCTATGTATTATTTAAGTAAAGGTACAAAATTTAAATTTTTAGGTGGAATTTATGCATTTTTTTTACTATTGCAAAACTCAGGAGGAACTTTAGTTCAAGGAAATGTTATAAAGGATGTTTTTTTGAGTTTTTTTAATATAAAAGAGTTAGGAACATCATTTATATTACTATTTTTAGTTTATCTAATCATAAGTGGTGGGTTTAAAAGAATGGTAAAAGTTACAGAAAAATTAGTTCCATTTATGACGATGTTTTATATACTTGGATGTTTTTTAATAATATTTTTTAATTTTGATAAATTAGAAACTATTTTTAAAAGTATATTTTTATCAGCATTTAATATAGATTCTGCTTTAGGTGGAGCAATGGGATATAGTATGAAAGAAGCTTTAAGATTTGGAATTTCTAGAGGCGTTTACTCAAATGAGGCTGGAGAAGGAACAACAGCCATATTTTATGCAAAAATAACTAATGCAAATCCTAAAGAGGATTCATTATATGCTATAGTAGATATTTTTATTGATACTTTAGTGATTTGTACACTTTCAGGAGTTGTTTTTCTTTTGACAACTAACTTGACTAGAGATTTAGAACCAACTCATGCAATGATTGCAAGTTTTGAAAGTGTTCATCACTTTTTTAAATATATATTAGGTTGTGTCATGGTATTGTTTGGATTTTCATCAATCTTAGGACAATGGTTATTGGGAAGAGAATCTTTTAAATATTTAATTAAAAAATTAGACTTAAAAGTTTATGATGCTATATTTTTATGTGGAGTTTTTATAGCTCCAATGTTTTCGTCAAAAACAATATGGTTTATACAAGATATATCTCTGATGATGATAATTTTACCCAATATATTTGGGTTAATAATGTTATATAAAAAAGTAAAGTAGGTGTTTAAATGTTAAAAGAAGAGCGTAGAAGTGAAATATTAATGGAGCTTAATGAAAAAAAAGTGGTAAAAGCCCTTGAGTTGGCAAATAAATACAACGTTGGAATTGAAACTATCAGAAGAGATTTAGATTATTTAGAACAAATTGGAAAAGTTAAAAAAGTTTATGGCGGTGCTGAGCTTTTAGAAAAACAACAAGAAGTGAAAAATTATTCAGAACGGTTAACAATATCAGTAGATGAAAAAATCGAGTTAGTTGATAAGGCTATGAAAATGATTAACGATGGAGATTCAATATCACTAAATGATGGATCAACAACACTATTTTTAGCTAAAGCATTGAAGAAAAAGTTTAGTAAATTAACAATTTTAACAAACTCGATAGATATTGCTCAAGAATTTTCAGATAAAAAGGAATTTAAAATTATTTTAACAGGTGGGATTTTTTCACATGAAGAGAGAGCTTTCTTTGGGACATGTGCGGAATCAATAATAGATAACTTTATAATAGATAAGGCTTTTATAGGGATTAGTGGAATTTCTTTAGAAAATGGTGTGACAGATATCTCTGTTTCTGAAGCTAATATCCAAAAGAAGATAATTGAAAATTCTAAGGAATTATATATTTTAATAGATAGTTCAAAAATTGAAAAAGATTCTTTAGTAAAAGTATGCCCCTTAGAAAAAGTTAAAGTTTTAATAAGTGATTCTAAAATAGATAAAAATCTTTTAGAGTTATATAGAGAAAATAATATTGTTATATTATAGTGTTAAAATAGATGAATTACTCTGTGGGAATAGATATAGAAGGCGCTAAAACGGCAACAGCTATTGCTGATAAAAATTTTAATATATTTAATAAAAAAAAGATTTTTAACTGCAGAAACTAAATTACCTTTGAAAAGTATAGAAAGAATAGTGGAAAATATAGATATTTAATTGAAAGAGATGGCTATAACTAAAGAGGATATTTTAGGAATAGGTATAAGTTGTAGAGGCGGTATGGAAAGTTGTAGAGTGATCTACAACTTTTTTCTTTTAAAAAAGAACATAATATACAAAAATAGATTGTAAAGTTTTTTTATAAAATTCAAAAGATTATAATATTATATTGACATAATCTTTTTTATGATGTATATTTAGATTAATTAAATTAATTGGGAGGTTATATGGCAACAATAGTAGAAATTATCGAAAGATATATTTTACCAGTAACAAACAAATTGGGATCAAACAAGCATATGGCGGCAGTTAGAAGTGGAATAATAGCAACACTACCTTTAACAATAATAGGATCATTTTTCGTAATATTATTAAATATTCCAAATGAAGCATATATGAAGTGGATAGCACCTTATAGAGCAACAATAGATATACCATTTAGATATACAGTTGGATTAATGGCTTTATATTGTGCATTTAGTATTGCATCATGCCTTGCAAAAAGTTATAAGTTAGATCAAATGACCGCGGGGTTATTAAGTGTTATGGCTTTTGCTGTTTCTTGTATTCCTTATACACAAGTTCCAAAAATTGAAGGAGTTATAAATGGTGGGAGATGGGTTAATTTAGCAGGATTTAACGCGGGGAGTTTATTCGGAGCTATATTATGCGCAATTATATCAGTAGAAATCTATAGATATATGAAAGAAAAAAATATAATGATAAAGATGCCAGATGGAGTTCCAGAAGGAGTGGCAAATTCTTTTGCAGCACTTTATCCAACACTAGCAATAATTATGGTATTTTGGGTAGTTAGATATATTTTTAATGTAGATATAAATGAATTATTAACAAAATTATTAATGCCTTTAAAGAGTGTATTAGTAGGGAATAATCTTTTTGGTGGATTATTAACAGTATTTTTAATAGTATTCTTCTGGGTATTTGGAATACACGGACCAGCAATATTAGGTCCAATTATTAGACCTATGTGGGATTCGGCAATAGCTGAAAATATGGAAGTGTTCGCAGCAACAGGAAACGCTCATGAATTACCATATTTATTCACAGAACAATTTTTACAATGGTATGTATGGATTGGAGGAGCAGGTTCAACATTAGCGCTATCATTCTTATTTTTATTCTCTAAATCAAAGTATTTAAAATCTTTAGGAAAAATGACAGTAGTACCAGGACTTTTTAATATAAATGAGCCTATGATATTTGGAGCACCAATAGTTATGAATCCGATATTAGCAATACCTTTTATGGTTGCACCACTAGTAACAACAACACTATCTTATTTTGTAACTAGGGCAGGATTTATTCCACTTATGATGGCAAGATTACCATTTACTGTTCCAGCACCGATAGCTGCAATAATATCAACAAACTGGTCTGTAGGAGCAGGAGTTTTAGTAATGGTAAACTTTGGAATATCATTATTAATATATTATCCTTTCTTCAAAAGATATGAGAGAGAGACTACAGAAAACATAGAGTTAGAAAATGCAATTGAAAATTAGGAGGAAAAAATGAGAAAGTTAGGAGTTTCAATCTATCCAGAGAAAACAACTATGGAGAAAGATAAACAGTATATAGATTTAGCAATAAAGTATGGATTTCAAAGAGTCTTCACTTGTTTATTATCTGCAGAAGGTGACATTGAAAAGATAAAAAAAATGTATAAAGAGATTATAAAGTACTGTACAGATAGAGGAATGGAAGTTGTTTTAGATGTAGCTCCAAATATTTTTCAAAAACTTAATATATCTTATGATGACTTAACATTTTTTAAAGAGCTAGGAGCTACTGGTATAAGATTAGATATAGGATTTGATGGATTAAAAGAAGCTAATATGAGTTTTAATAATTTAGATTTAGATATAGAGTTAAATATGAGTAATGATACATATTATTTAGAAAATATTTTATCTCACACAGCTAGAAAAGATAGAATAATAGGGTGTCATAATTTTTACCCTCAAGTATTTACAGGATTATCATATGATTATTTTATAAAGTGTAGTAAAAGATTTAAGGAAAATAATATTAGAACAGCAGCGTTTGTTTCAACTTCTTGTGGAGAGATAGGTCCGTGGAGTATAAATGATGGACTATGTACATTGGAAGAACATAGAAATTTAAATATTACAACAGCAGCAAAACATCTATGGGCAACAGGACTAATAGATGATGTAATAATTGGAAATGCTTACGCTAGTGAAGATGAATTAAAAAAGCTTGGAGAACTAAATAGGTATTTAGTAGAGCTAGATATCTATTTAGAAGAAAATATTTCAGATGTTGAAAAATCGATAATCAATGAACTTCATGTTAGAAGAGGAGATATAAATGATTATATGATAAGAAGTACAGAGATAAGGAAGAAACATATAAACTCTGAAATTTCGATTTTAGATGAAAGAGAACAAAAGACAGGAGATGTTATGATTGGAAATAACTCTTTTGGAAAGTATAAAGGAGAATTACAAGTTATTTTAAAAGATATCCCAAAAGATAAAAGAAAAAATAAAGTAGCGGTTGTGGCAGAAGAGGAGCTGTTTTTATTGAATTATGTGGGAGCATGGAGTAAATTTAAGTTGAAAGTAAGGGATTAATATGAAATTATTGCTGAAAAATTGTAAGCTGATAAATGGAGAAGACGTAGACTTACTAGTTGAGAATGAAATGGTACAAAAAGTAGATAAAGAGTTTCACTTAAATGAAGAGGATGATATTAAAGTTTATGATGTAAGTGGTAGTTACGTGTCAAAAGGGTGGGTAGATTCTCATACTCACTCTTCACCACTTTTCTTACCATATGGAGATGAAGCTGATAAGTGTGGGTATCCAACAGGAGTTACAACAGTTATTGATGCAGGAAGTACTGGAGCTAATGCAATAGATGAATTTTATAATATAAGTAAAAATTCTAAAACAAGAGTTAAAGCTTTTTTAAATATCTCGAAAATAGGGTTATCTAAGATGGATGAATTAAGTGATATAGAGAATGTGGACTTTGATTTAATCAAAGAAAAATTAAAATTATACCCTGAATTTATAGTTGGCTTAAAGGTTAGAATGAGTAAAAGTATAGTTAAAGATAACGGAATAGATCCATTGAAATTAACTTTAGAGTATAATAAAAATAAAAATTTGAAAGTTATGGTTCATATAGGGAATGGTCCACCTAAAATAGAGGATATTTTAGAATTATTAGATAAAAATTGTATTTTGTCACACTATTTAAATGGAAAAGAAAATAGTATAATTAGAGAATCGAGAATTTTAAAAGAGTTTGAAAGTAGTTTAAAAAAAGGAGTTATTTTAGATGTAGCTCATGGAAATGCTAGTTTTTCATTTAATACAGGGAGAATTGTAAAAAAGAATGAAATTCCATTAAATTTAATAAGTACAGATATTTATAAAGCTAATAGAGAAAATGGTCCTGTATATAGTTTAGCCCATGTAATGACTAAGTTTTTATATTTAGGATATTCATTAAAAGAGATAATAGATGCAGTTACAGTAAATCCAATGAAAATTTTCAATTTAAAAGAAAATAGTGATTTGACAATATTTGATATTGAAGATAAAGAGATAAGTTTAGTTGATTCTCATGGAGAAAAAGTAAAATATAATAAGATTATTACTCCAAAAAGTGTAGTTTTAAAAGGGGAGTTTATACAAATTTAGGAGATGAAAAAATGATAAAGGAGTTAGGATTAAAAAAAGTTATAAATGCAAGTGGAAAAATGACAATATTAGGTGGATCCACAGTAGATAAAGAGATAACTTCGGTAATGGAAGAGGCCCTAAGTATTTACGTTGAAATGGATGATTTACAAAGAAAAAGTGGAGAGTATATAGCAAATATTTTAAAGTGTGAAGCCGCTTATATAACAAGTTCAGCTTCAGCTGGAATAGCATTGACAGTAGCTTCTTTAATAGCTAAGGATAATCTAAGTGCCATTGAAAATATATTTAAATATTCTAGAAAAAATCCAAATAAAGTGATAATTCAAAAGGGACATAGTGTAAATTATGGAGCACCAATCCAAACGATGATAAATCTTGGTGGTGGAGAAGTTGTAGAAGTAGGATATTCAAACGAGTGTAAAAAAGAGCATATAGAAACGATAATTGATGAAGATACAGTAGCTCTTTTATATGTAAAATCTCATCATGCAGTACAAAAAAATATGGTATCGTTAGAAGAAATGTCAAAAATTGCTAAAAGATATGAGCTACCTTTAATTATTGATGCAGCAGCAGAGGAGGATTTAAGATTATATCCAAAATTAGGGGATGTAGTAGTTTATAGTGGAACAAAAGCTATTGAAGGGCCAACTTCTGGATTAGTAGTTGGAAAAGAGAAGTATATAAAAAATATAAGATTACAAAATAAAGGTATTGGAAGAGCTTTTAAAATAGGAAGAGAAAATGTATTGGCAATAACTAAAGCTTTGGATATATATTTAACTAAAAAGAAAAATAGTAAAATTGAAATAAAAGATTTAGAAGAATTTTTAGAAAAAGTGAAGAAAATAAAGGGGATAACTGGCAAAATTTCAAAAGATAGTTCAGGAAGAGAGATTTATAGAGTTGAGTTGGATTTTGGAATTGGAAGGTGTGAGAAGGTTAAAGAGAAATTAAAAAATGGAGAGATTGCAATTTATGCTAGAGATTATCTATGTAATTTAGGAAAATTAGAGATTGATCCAAGACCATTAAAAGATGGAGATTTAGATATTATATACAATAGAATAGAAGAGATTATAAAGGAGATTGGAGAATGAATTTAAAAGCAAATTTTTTAAATAATAAAGTATGTTTAAACCTTTTAGCAAAGGATATAAAAAATGCAAAGGATATTTATGATATAACAGATGGACATGTACTAGTTGGAGTTTTATCAAAAAATTATTATAGTGTTGAAGAAGCAGTTGCAGATATGGAGAAGTATGCTGAAAATATCGATAATTGTATATCAATTGGTCTTGGAGGAGGAGATCCAAAGCAGTGGAGAATGGTAGCTGATATTTGTAAAAAAATTAAGCCAAAACATGTAAATCAAGTTTTTACTGGAGTGGGGTATTCAAGAGCAAATTTAGAAAATGATGAGACAATCATTAACTCTTTAGTTTCTCCATGTGGGAAAGTTGGATTTGTAAAAATATCTACAGGTCCTTTGAGTAAAGATAAAGAAGATGGAATTATTCCTATTGAAACAGCCATCGCTATGATAAAAGATATGGGTGGAAGTTCTATAAAATATTTTCCAATGGAGGGGTTAAAGTATAAAGAGGAATATATTGCTGTATGCAATGCTTGTGCAAAAGAGAATTTTATATTAGAACCAACTGGTGGAATTGATTTAGACAATTTTAAAGAAATTGTAGAAATACCTTTAAAATTAGGAGTGGAAAAGGTAATTCCTCATGTATATACATCAATAATTGATTCTAAAACGAAAGAAACAAAATTAAAAGATGTAGAAAAAATATATGAAATAATGAAAGAATTAACAGCGGAGTAGATATGGGAAAAATATTAGCCTTTGGTGAAGTAATGATGAGATTATCAGTTCCAGATTACAAAAAATTATCTCAAAGTAGCATGTTAGAGTATAGCTTTTCTGGAACAGGTATGAATGTGCTTAGTGGATTGAGTCAATTTGGACATGAGGTAGAACTTTTGACAAAATTACCAAAAAATTCTTTGGGAGAAGCAGCGAGAGCTCAAATTAGAAAACTTGGAATTAGTGACCAAAAAGTGATATATGGTGATGAGTATATTGGAATGTATTTTTTAGAACAAGGCTATGGTAATAGAAATTCAAAAGTAACATATACAAATAGATTAGAGAGTTCATTTTGTAAGAGTAAATTAGAAGAGTATAACTTAGATGAAATATTGAAAGATGTAAAGTTAATACATTTTTGTGGAATTTCGTTGGCGGTTACAGAAAATATTAGAGAGATTATTTTTGAAATGGTAAAAAAAGCTAAACAAAAAAATATTTTAATATCTTTTGATTGCAATTATAGAAGTACTTTATGGGAAAATTACGAAGAAGCTAGACCTATATATAAAAAAATGTTAGAATTAAGTGATATTGTGTTTGCTAGTGAGCAAGATGCAATAAAAATATTTGAACTAACATCTGAATTCCAAGAAGAGGACAAGCGTCGAGAGGATTTTTTATATCAAATAAAAAATATATTTTCTTTGAAAGTAGTTGCTTGTACGAAGCGTGAAATTTTATCAAATAATCATCATAGGTTAACAGGTATTTATTTAAATGATAAAATATATTATTCACCAAGTATGGATTGTTTTATTTTAGATAGAATAGGTGGTGGAGATGGATTCACAGCAGGGATATTACACGGTATTCTAAAAGAATATTCTTTCCAAGATACAGTTGAGTTTGCAATGGCTTCTGGAGTATTAGCTCACACAACTTCTGGTGATTCGCCGATTAGTTCAATAGAGGATGTAAAAAAAATAATAAAAGATGGAGTTGGCGATGTAAGCCGTTAGGAGAAGTATGATTTTATCAAAAAATGGAGTACTTTATACTCAAATAAAAGATGAACTAATTGAAAGAATAAAAAAAGATGTATATCCACTAAATACTTTATTACCAACAGAAACTCAACTAGTAGAAGAGTTTAATGTAAGCAAGATAACTGTTAGAAAGGCTATTGAGCTATTATCTCAAGAGGGATGGGTAGAAAAGAAAGCTGGAAAAGGAACTACAATAATATCTAATAGACCAGCTTTAAAATTACAGAAAGGTCAAAAATTTACAGAGCTTCTTTTAGATGAAGGATTTTATCTGTCAAAAATAATAAAAGAGGTTGAAGTAGTAAATAATGATATTGGGACAGAGAATTATGAAAAATTTGGAGAGAAATGTATAAAAATAATAAGAGAGTTTTATTTAGATAAAAAACCATATATCTATTTTTATCACTATTTACCAATTAATTATAATTTGCCATTGGATAAAAAGAATTATAAAAATTCTTTATATGATGTATTAGTAAAAAATGGAATAGAATTTGAAAGTTTTGAAGATAGTTTTTTTGCAGAAGAGGCTAATGAGGACGTATTTGAATTTTTAAATAAAGGGGTAGTTTTAGGAAGAAAAAGAATTGGATTTGATTCAAAAGGAAAAGTTTTAGAGGTTACATATTCATACTATGATACTTCTTTAAAAAATTATATAATGAAGTTTAATGTTTAAAAATAATATAATAAAGTAAAAGCAATCTAAACTCTGAGGTATGAGTTAGGTTGCTTTATTTTTTTTTGAAATGTTTAGATAGTTTTTTAACAAAAACTTGCTACTAATCAAAAAAAGAATTAGAATAGTGTTAATCTGTATAATACAAAATCAGGAGGAGATTAAATGAGATTAAAAAATGTAATGCTAATAGGAACTTTAACAACGTCGTTTTTATTAGCTAAAGAGGTGGATATAAAAATAATATCTAGCTCAGATGTACACGGAAGAATTATTCCTTGGGAATATTCAGGAGATTCATATGTTTCTGGAAGTTTTAGTCAAATAGATACATATGTGTCAAAAGAAAAGAAAAAGAGTAACAATGTTATTTTAGTTGATGTTGGTGATGCAATTCAAGATAACTCTGTTGAAAAGTTTTCCAAAGTTTTCCCAAATCCAGTAGCAAAAGTTATGAATGTAATGGAGTATGATGTATTTGTTCCAGGAAATCATGAGTTTAACTTTGGATTAGATGTTCTTTCAAAGTATACACAAGATTTTAAAGGCAAATCTTTAGCTTCTAATCTTTTTTATAAAAAAGATGGAAAAGAGTTTTTAGAAGGATCTACAATAATGGAAAAAGATGGCATTAAAATCGGATTCATTGGTGTAACAACTCCTCTTATTACAAAGTTTGAAGCAGATACAGGGAATGTAAAAGATTTAGAAGTGATGGACTCAATTCCATCTATAAAAGCACAGGTTGAAAAGTTAAAAGGAAAAGTAGACGCAGTAGTTTTAGTTGCTCATATGGGGTATGATAATGAGAATGGTGTTCCTGGAAGTGGAGTAAAGGATATAGCAAATGCAATTCCAGAAATAGATGTTATTTTATCAGGACATGCACATAAAGAGGTTTCAAGTGTAATTGAAAATGGTGTAGTGATTACAGCTCCTTATAAATATGGACAAAATTTATCGATAGTTGATTTAAAGTTTGATACAAATAAAAAATCAAAGCTTGTTTCAAAAGAAGCTAAAACTGTATCTTTAAAAGGTGTTGAAAATAGTGAAAGAGTAGATAAGATATATGCTCCTTATCATGAAAAGTTAAGAGAGGAAGCCAACATAGTTATAGGAAAAGCAACTAATCCTCTTGTACCAAAGGATAAGGTTAAAGGAATTCCAAGTATTTATGTGGAGGACACGGGGCTTGCTACATTTTTACATAATGTTATGTTAAATTATAGTGATGCTCAAGTTGTTGCACTTTCTTTAGATAGAGATGACTCTAAATGGGATGCAGGAGAGGTAAAGAAAAAAGATATTGCTTATAACTATCGTTACACTGGTGGCGAGATAACTGTATATGAATTTACAGGAAAAGATTTAAAGAACTATATGGAGTGGTCAGCTGAGTATTTTAATACTTTAAAACCTGGAGATTTAACAATAAGTTTTGATTTAGATAAAAGATCTTTTAAATATAGCTTGTATGATCAATTTGGTGGAGCACAATATAAAATAGATTTAAGAGAGGAAAAAGGTAATAGAATAAAAGATTTAAAACTTATGGATGGAACTCCAATAACAGATGATATGAAAGTTAAAGTTGGAATGAATTCATATAGATTTGATATGTTAGCTAAAAAAGGTGGAATATTTGAAAATAGAAATATACCTATTTTATGGGATTCTAAAACTGCTTATGGAAAAACAGAGGGTACTATCCAACAATTATCTATGAAATATGTTCAAGAGAAAAAGGTAATTGATGGCTTACCAGATAATAACTGGGAAATAATAGGTTTGCCAGGAGATAAAAATCAAGCTATTGCAGTTGAACTTATAAATGAAGGAAAAATAGATTTACCAAAAGAGGGAAGAGCTACAAATATAAGATCAATAACTATTGAGGATATAAAAAACAAGTAAATTAAAACAGGGGTGAATTATCACCCTTGTTTTTTATATATATAAGCTGAAATTATAGCTGTTAAGGGAGCAACAACAACTAAACTAATACTTCCAATTAAGATTTTTACAATTTCTGCAGAAACTATTTTTATGTTTAACATTGTACTAAGAGAAATATCTCTTTGAAGAAAGATCATCAATAGTGTTAAATATCCTCCAGAATATGCTAAAAGTAGCGTAGTTGTCATCGTTCCTATAACCACTTGTCCAACATTAAAACCAGATTTTATTAGCTCTTTTCTTGAAAGATGGGGAGCATTCTTATAGACTTCCTCCACTGTTGCAGCCATATCCATGGCTATATCCATAGCAGCACCACTTGCTCCTAAAGCTATTGTAATGTAAAAAATTTGAAGTAGATTTACATTTAGGTTAGTGGTTAATAGGATACTTTGAGCAAAAGGTTGATTCATTCCATCAAGCTTCATCATATCTCCAAATAGGAAAGTTAAGAAAGTTATTATTGAAAAACCACTTAAAGTTCCTAAAAATGCAGCCCATCCCTTTTTAGTAAAACCAGCAACTAAGAATATAATTATTGCAGATAGAGCTATAAGTACAAGTATTGTTAATAGAAAAATGTTATTACCACCCTTTAAAGCTGGAATTAAAAATTTCCAAATTACAAGTAAACTTGCCATAAAAGAAACTATAGATTTTACTCCAATTATCCCAGCATAGATGATTAATGAAGCGGACAATATAGAGATTAAAACTAAAATAGATTCAACTCTATAAAGAGATATAGCTTTACCTTTTAACTCTCCATTTTTTTCATAGATACCAACTAATATACTATCCTCTTTTTTATAAAACTCATCATACTCTAAGGCACCACTTAGAAAGTTATCAGTATGTATTTCCAGATTTTTATAGGGTCCATTTTTAATTTGAACAATAAGTTTTTGTTCGCCTAAATTAGAAACTCCTGCAGTTATAACTTGTTCATTATTAACATTTAAAACTTTTCCTTTAAACTCATTTTTGTTGTAGTTACTGTGAATAATAGCTCTATAACCAATAAAAATACAGAGTATAGTCATAAAAGCTAATAAAAATCTTTTCATGATTTAAAGTTTTCCTCCCATTGATTTCGCAATCTCTTTAGCGACATCAGTGTTATCTTTAAATCCTATGAAGTTTTCAGAAGTAGCTCCCTTTGCTGAAAGAGGAACCTGTGTAGCAGTATGTGCAAATGATGTCCATTGTAGTCCAGCTCTTTGAGATAAAATATGAGCAACTGCAATAGATGTAGGAGCATATCCTCCATATACATTTTTAATTTGAGAGTCATTTTTTTGGTCTTCAATCTCCATAGCTATTTCAATATTTTTTTTCTCTTCAGGAGTTAAATCATTTAACCCAAGCTCTTTATTTAGATATGAGTAATACTCCTCTTTATTACCTTTATAAGCTTTTTGTAATTTATCCTCAATAGATAATTTAACATTTTTAAGAGCTTCTAGATTTAAAGCATAGTTATTACCAAATCCTAGTCCCATTCCCCCAGTTTCATGATCTGCAGCTACAACTATCAAGGTGTCTTGTGGATTTTTATTATAAAAATCTAAAGCTACATCTATTGCATCGTCAAAAGCTAGCGTATCCATTATTGTTCCAACGGCATCTTGAGCATGAGAGGCGTGATCTATTCTTCCACCTTCAACCATTAAAAAGAAACCATTTTTATTATCTTTTGAAAGTGTTTCAATCCCTTTTTTTGTTATTTGTGCCAAGCTAGGAGTTGATGGATCATTTATTCTATCCAACTCATACGGAAGGTGTGAACTTGTTAATGCAGCAAAAACTTTTTCTCCATTTTTAGGTGAATATTCTAAGAACTCTTTTGAACTGTTCTCACCTATGAAAGTTTTATATCCATTATCACCTAATTCTTGAATAACATTAACCTCATCTTTTCTTGAGCTTTTTAAATCTCCAGATTTAGGTGCAAAGTGTCTATATCCTCCACCTGCATAAAAAGCTATTCCAGCTTTAGGAAAATCTGCAGCTATTTCGTTTTCATTGGCTCTACTTTCATTACTTGTTATAAAAACTGCTGGAGTGGCATGAGTTAATCTAGTAGATGTTATAACTCCAACTTTCATATTTTTTTCTTTAGCAACATGTGTTAAAGATTTTAATTTTTCTCCAGTTGTAGTTACCGAGATAGCTCCATTATTTGTTTTCACTCCAGTTGCTAATGCTGTACCAGCAGCAGCGGAGTCTGTAATAAGTGTATCTGCTGAATGAGTTGTAGTAATTCCAAGAGATGGCATACTATTCATTGCTAACTTTCCATCTTTACCTAAAATTTCATTTTTATAGTATTCTGTTATCTGTCTTTGAGAAGGACCTAAACCATCTCCAATGAAATATATTACATTTTTTACTTGCGAGAAAGTTGTTACCCCTGTAATTAAAAATATAAAACCAAATTTACTAATTCTTTTCATTTTTCCTCCCACTTTTTATATAAATTTTGATACCCTTAAATACAGTATATATTTTTTATGTTAAGATGAGATTAATATTATGTAAAAAAAATGTAATTTTTTATTTTTAAGTTAATATCTATAAATTATGTTATAATACTTCAGATTTAAATTTAATTATTTTATTGGAGGGTGTATTTTGAAAAAATTATTACTTAGTTTTTTACTTATTTCGTCATTGGTTGCTGCTCAAGAAAAGGCTACACTACTATATTTTAATGACTCTCATGTGATTTATCCAGTTGTAGATAAGCATGGTGAAAGAGGAGGAGTTGCTAGAGCTAAAACTATAGTTGACTCTATAAAAAAAGAAAATAAAAATACTGTAGTACTTCAAGGTGGAGATTTAGGAGGGGGAGTTTTATTTGGAGCTGTTTATCATGGATTTCCAATGATTGAAGCTTTTAATAAAATACCTATAGATATTTCAAATTTTGGACAACACGAGTTTGATTTCGGAGTAACTGAAGCTAGAAACTTAGTTAATAAATCTAAGTTTCAATGGATAAGCACTAACTTAAAAGAGAGTTCTGGAAAGCCTTTTAATAATTCTAAAGAATATATTATAAAAAAGATAGGAGATTTTAAGGTTGGTTTTTTAGGAACTACTGATGGAATGGAGACAACAATTCAAACAACTGAAATTTATCAAGAGGATATAATAAAAAGTATTGGAGAAAATTTAGAAAAATTAAAAAAAGAAAAAGTTGATTTTATAGTTCTTTTAACTCAATCAGAACCTGAGATTAATATAGAAATTTTAGAAAAATATCCAGAAATAAATGCTGTATTAGCAGAAGAAAAATCTGAGAAATATAATTTTGTAACTTATGTGGGAGAAAAACCAATTGTTTCTCCACAAGGAAATATGGGGTCTATTGTAAAAATTGATATATTTAAAAATAAAGATGGAAAAATAAAACAAAGTTTAGAATTTTTACCAGTTGATAGCTCTGTTCCTTCAGATAAAGAGATGTTAAAATTAGAAGAATTCTATAAAGAAAAATTAGATAGAGACTTAGGAACCGTTATTGCAAAAAACAATGTAAAACTAGATTCAGGATTTGGAGAGAATCATCACGCTAGATATGAGGAGAGTAATATAGGAAATCTAATAGCAGATGCTTATAAAAATCACTTTAATACAGAGATTGCATTTATGAATGGTGGAGGAATTAGAGCAAATATAGAATCGGGAGATTTTAGATTAAGAGATGCAATATCAATTCTTCCATTCTCAAATAAAGTTGGTGCTTTTAAATATAGTGGAAAAACTATAGTAGAAGCATTAGAGCATGGAGTTAGTAGTGTAGATAAAAAAGCTGGAAGATTTTTACAAGTCGCAGGAATGGAATATAGTTATAATCCAAAAGATGAAGTGGGATCAAGAGTAAGTAATGTCACTGTAAATAATAAACCTATTGAATTAGAAACTATTTATACAGTTGCTCTTCCTTTGTATATAAAAAATGGAGGAGATGGATTCCAAATGTTAAAAAATACTGTGGGAACAGTAGAGATAGATTCAGAGAAAAATATTGATTCAGATATTTTTATTGATTATGTGAAAAAAATAAAGGTATTAAACCCTAAATTAGAGGGAAGAATAGTTGTAAAATAGTGAAATTGCAGAGTAAAATCTGCAATTTTTTTTAGTCAAAATTAAGAAGAAAGAGGTTAAATTTAGATGAATATACTTAAAATATGGAATTTATATAAAAAAATACTAAAAAAAAGGTATAGAAATATGAAGTTACTATTTTAAAAACAAAAGTACAAAAAAATGACGCTATTAAATGAGATTTAAGGCGTTCGTTTGAAATTAATCTAATTAGAGTTAAGAAGAGAAAAAATGATATATAAAGCTATGTAGATGATATAGAGAGGTTGTATAGATATTGTATTACAAATTAAGGAAAAACAATAATTTTTTATTTGACATATTAAAAATAATGAGTTATATAGCTATATTAATAATACAAAAATACAAGGGGGGAAATTATGAAAAGAAATTTATTTTTATTAGCTGGAGTTTTAATGGTAAGTACCTTTGCTAATGGGGAAGTAAAAAAAGATGTTAAATTTACAGAGGTACCCTATGGAGCTTGCTCTAAAGAGATGACTGTAGAGGTAAAAGATGGAAAAATAGTGTCGTTTTCTGCAGTGAAAGGATGCCCAGGAAACTTAAATGCAATATCTAAATTATTACCTGGAATGGAAGTAGATAAAGTTATCGCTCTTTTAGATGATAATCCATGTTCAGGTGCTCCGATAAAAGGATTGTCTTCATGCATGGATAATTTAGTTGAAATGCTGAAGTATCATGTTAATGGAGAAGGAGAGGGACATGTGGCAGAATTGAGAAAAAAACAAAAAGCACAGAAAATTGCATTCTCTTATAATGGGCATGTTTGCTCAGGTTGTGGACTATGCGATGCTCAATTCTCATAAAAATTAAAAAAGTTAAAAAGGTGCAAGTTCATTTAGTTTTGAACTGCACCTTTTGTTTTTGGTGAAAGGAAAATACTACTCTTTAATTATATGAAGAGAATTAATATCTAATCCAAATTCTATTTTTTCTCCAACTCTGTATATTTTTTTATTCATGGGATTATTCAAAGAGACTTCAATTTTAAAGTTAGAATCAATGAAAATATCATACTCATGATGCCCTCCCATAAACATACTTCTTGTAACTAGTCCATTCATTTCAGAAGCACCAATTAAAATAGTTTCAGGTCTTGCTAGAACTTTTACAGTAGAGTTTATCTCTAATTTTTCATTATGCTCTATCTTGTACTCTTTTTCAAAAATTTTAACAATTGTAAAAGTTTCAGAAGATTCTAAAACAATAGCTGGAAAAATATTTGCTTTTCCAATGAAGTTGGCAACAAATTCGTTGATAGGTCTTTGATAAACATCTATTGGAGATCCAACTTGTTGAATTTTACCATCTTTCATTATAACAATTTTATCTGAAAGTCCCATTGCCTCAGATTGATCGTGAGTTACATATATTGATGTTATACCCACTTCTTGCTGAATTTTTCTAATCTCATCTCTCATGTGTATACGAAGTTTAGCATCTAAGTTAGAAAGAGGCTCATCAAATAGTAAAACTCTAGGTTCCATTACTAAAGCTCTGGCCAAAGAAACTCTTTGTTGTTGACCTCCAGACATTTGGGATGGAACTCTGTTAGCAAAATCCTCCATTTTCATAAGAGAAAGTATTTTATTTACTCGTTCATTAATCTCTATTTTAGATAATTTTTGTAACTTTAATCCATAAGCGATGTTATCAAAAACATTCATGTGAGGGAATAATGCATAGTTTTGAAAAACCATTGCAGTATCTCTTTTATCAGGAGTTATTCGCTCAACATTTTCATCTCCAATGTAAATATGACCATCTGTTGGGATTTCAAAACCAGCAAGCATTCTTAAAGTAGTTGTTTTACCACAACCAGATGGACCAAGCAAACAAACAAACTCTCCAGGATTAATATCTAAATTAAAATTATCTACAGCCTTAACTTGCCGATCATCATCTGTTAAAAAAATTTTATTTAAATTTTCAAATTTAACTCTTTTAGCACCCATATTTAATCTCCTATTATTCTGTAATTTCATCGATTCCCATCTGTTTTAAGATCATTTTCATAATTCCAATAACAAAGAAAACAACAATGATTAAAATTGTACAATATGCTGAAGCAACACCTATTTTTCCTACATCAATCTGATTCATGATAGCAACTGTTAAAAGATTATAATTTGCAGAAACTAAGAATATAACAGTACTAACTAAGGTCATGCTTCTAACAAATGCATAGACTAATCCACTAAAAAATGCAGGTTTAACCATAGGAAGAGTAATTGAAGTAAATACCTTTTTGCTATTTGCACCTAAAACCATTGCAGCTTCTTCAATAGATGGATCGATTTGCTGAAGAGCAGCCATACCAGATCGAATACCAATTGGCATATTTTTCATTATAAAAGCTATTATTAAAATAGTTGCAGTCCCAGTTAAAATAAAAGGTTTTGTATTATATGTGATAACATAACCAAGACCAACTATAGTTCCAGGAATTGCAATAGCCATCATTGTAGAAAATTCTATAAATCCTTTTCCAATAAACTTTCCTCTAATTATTAAAAATGCAATAATCATAGCTAAGACTCCAGTTATAGGAGTAGATATTAAAGATAAAATAGTCGTATCAATAATAGGTTTCATTCCTAAGTCGAAAACATATTTATAATGGTCTAAAGATGGAGAGTAATTTATTCCCCAAAGTTTAACAAGAGAACCAATTGGTATTGTAATATACATCATAAGCACAAAAATAGTTAAAAGAGACATAATTATAAAAATAGGTAGTGTTATAGATTTTTCCTTTATTTTTTCACGCTCTCTAGAAACTTTTCCAGTTACAGTAACATAAGATTTTTTACTTATATAATACTTTTGAGTTACAAATATAGAAAGAGATATTAAAACAAGAATTATAGAAAGAGCAGTAGCACTTCCCATATCATAGTTTCCTATCCCTTGAAGATAAACTTGAACAGCAACAGTTGTAAAGTTTCCTCCAATAACCATAGGGTTACTAAAATCAGCTATAGTTTGAATAAAAATAACTAAAAAAGCATTGGCAATTCCTGGAATCATTAGAGGAAAAGTTATAGTTTTAAAAACATCCCACCGAGATGCACCCAAATCTCTTGCAGCTTCTTCTACAGATGGATCAATCCTTTGTAATAAACCTATTAACATTAAATATGCAACAGGGAAGAAGGTTAAAACTTGTACTAAAACTAATCCATGAAAACCATAGATATCAGCATTTTTTATTCCTAGAATTCCTCTTGTTATAAATCCTCTTCTTCCAAGAAGTAAAATAGCAGATAAAGCTACAACAAAAGGTGGTGAAACTATAGGGAGAATAGCAACACTATTAAAAAATTTCTTCAGAGGAAGTTCTAAATAAGTCATCCCATAGGCAAAGAAAAATCCAATTCCAGTTGAAAAAATAGAGGTTACTATACCTAACAGAATAGTATTTTTGATGATATTTAAACTTTCAGGTAGATTCATAACCTCTATATAATGTTGAAAAGAAAATGTGTTATTAGCAGTAAAACTTTCCTTTAAAATATTGAATAAAGGAAGTATTGTAAAAAGTAATATAATAACTATTACAAAAATAATTGTAGAGAAAAGAATAGGATCATTAAAAACTTTTTTCAAGCTTTTGATTTCATTTGAAATTTTTAATTGAACCTTTGTTTTACTTTGTATACTCATATAGTTATCTCCTTACTATTTTGTAGGAACTTCAGCTTTTGTAGCTTTACTAAATTCATCTAAAAGATTTTTTCTATTTTTACCAGCCCAATCAAAGTCATACTCTATTAATTTTGCTCCTTTAATCTCTTCAACTTCAGAAGGTGGAACAGCAGTTGTATTTGTTAAAAATTGATAAGAACCTACAGTTTGTCCAAGTTCTTGTGCTTTTTTAGACAGTGACCAATCCACAAACTTTTTAGCTGAAACTTGATCTGGACCATTAGCTAAAACAGCAACTCCACCAATTTCAAAACCTGTTCCTTCAGCAGGTGCAGCCATTATAATATCTTCATATCCTTCTTTTCTATATTTTATAGCATCATGTAAAAAAGTGATTCCAATGGCAGTTTCACCAAGACCAACCATTCTACCAGGAGCAGTACCAGACTTTGTATATTGTCTAACTTGTCCATTAAGTTTTTGCATATACTTCATACCCTCTTCAGGTCCCATAAGTTGAATAACAGTAGCTAACATTGTATATGCAGTACCAGATGAACCAGGATGAGCTGTAACAATTTCTCCCTTGTACTCTGGTTTTAAAAGGTCTTGCCAAGATTTTGGCATTTCAATTCCTAGTTCTTTTAAAATTTCTTTATTGGCAACAAAACCTAAATATCCTACATAGATTCCAGTCCAAACTCCATTTGGATCTTTAAATTTATCCCCAATTTCAGTTGCATTTGGAGACTTATAAGGTTGAATAAGTCCTTCTTCATTAGCAGCTACAAAAGCGTCGATAGGTCCTCCGTACCAAACAGAAGCAGTCATGTTATTTTTTTCAGCTCTAACTCTAGCTAAAATTTCTCCACTACTCATTCTAACAAATTTTGTTTTGATTCCAGTTTCTTTTTCAAAAGCACTGATTGATTCTTTGATTGCTGAAATCTTCATTGGATAATATTTAATAATTTTATCTTCTAAGTCATATTTTTCTGAAAGATAGTTTGCTTTAGCAAGCTTTAATTTGCTGACTTGAATATCTAAATCCATTTTTTCCTTGATCATCGGGTTTCCGGCAGCCAGCGCCTTTACCTCGGCGTAGGAGAGCGCAGCCTCGTCTAAATCTTCACAGCTTCGGGCGGGTGATTTCGACGTCATGATTTGCGAAATAAACTTCTGTTTGTTCTCCACCAACTGATAGCTGTAGGCGTCAAATGTAGCTTCGGTTATATAAATAAAGATAGAAACCTCTTTGTTCATGTTACCCTGTCGCACCATGCGTCCATTGCGCTGGGCAATGTCGGCAGGCCGCCACGGACAATCTAAGTGGTGGAGTGCGCACAGCCGGGTCTGTACGTTGGTGCCAGCGCCCATCTTCTGGGTACTGCCCATCAGGACACGCACAGTGCCATTTCTGACTTTTCCAAATAGTTCAGCTTTTTTTGTTTCGGTATCCGCATCATGGATGAACTGCACTTCCTCTTTGGGGATGCCCTTGGCAACCAGCTTATCGCGCACATCGTTGTATACGTCAAAGCCGTCCTCCTTGGGGGTGCTGAGGTCGCAGAAAATCATCTGAGTGGAGCGCTGCTCCTTGGTCTTTTCCCATATCTCATATACCTTATCCACACAGGCGTTGGCCTTGCTGCCGGGGTCATCCGGCAATAAAGGGTTCATAAGCCGCTGGTCCAGTGCAAGTTTTCTGCCGTCATTGGTGATGCGCAGCATATTATCTTCCGTGGGCTGCACTTTTCCGCTTCGGAC
>OGWY01000438.1_pt1 | contig 34815 bp, 32 predicted proteins | sample 1576121 | NCBI WGS metagenome assembly OGWY01 (sample SAMEA3541543, study PRJEB24748) | human gut metagenome | biome: human gut; feature: human-associated habitat; material: faeces | place: China | collected 2012 | reverse complement strand
CTGAAACACCTTTTACAGAAGGGATAGAAAAAACTATTAGATGGTATTTAGATAACCAAGGATGGGTAGAAGAAGTAGCATCTGGAGACTATCAAAAATATTATGAAGAGATGTACAATAACAGATAGTGAGAAGCTAGAGTCTAATTAGGCTCTAGCTTTTTTTTTAATTGTATATAATAAGAATTAACTAAATTTTCATCATATTTTTGACATTCATTTAAAAATTTACTGAGAATTTCATTTTTAGAGCAACTACTTATTTGAAAATAATCTATATAGTAGTTTAATTTTCCTTTTAAAACTCTGTGAACTTTGAGTTCTTCCTCATTGAAATTAATAGAAGGAGAAGTTTTATGTTTAAAATTCCATTTTCCACTAACAGCTCTCACTAAGCAAGCGTTTACACTGTTACAATAACCATTTTTAAATTCAAGATTAGCCATTTCATATAGATTTTTAAATTCTTCAATAGTGAGATCTGGTTTTGCACTGAGAAGATTTATAATTGTAACTTCATCTAAAATCTCTTTTAAAAAAGCTCTTATAGAAATATTAGAAGTTAGTATAGTCTCTTTTTTATTATTCTCTTCTTGAGTAATATCTTTATTTATATGTGACAGATTTTCCGCGTATGCAATCTCCGTACATGGAATTTCCGACATGGGAAGTTGTGATTGTGTAGTAGAGTTTCTAAAAATTTCGGTAGTCTCTTTTAGAATCTCTTTATCATCAGAAAAATAGTAGATATTTCTTAATTCTCCTCTTTTACTAAACACAATATCTTTTTGATGTTTAAACATATAACCTTTTTCAATAAGTTCATTAATAAGTTTTGTGACCTTATCTTTCCCAATTTGAAGTTCAAATCTTAGTTGAGTAGGATTAATACACCAACTTGATGGCATGGAAAAAAGATATAAAGCTAATCCTTTAGCTTCTAAACTTAAGGTTTTATCTTGAGCAAAACTATTGTAGATTGTTGTAAAGTTATATTTATGATGATTTTTAAGTATAAATTCCATATAAATCACCCTTATAAATTTTTAGCTTTTATAGTATCTATAATATTAGGAACAATAAAATATTTTAAAAAAGCTTGGAATTTAATAATTGTTTTATGACCTTTTATTTTACAAATATTTAAATTGTTTTCAGATATAGTATAGTCGATTTTGTTAGAAGTAGAGTTGGTTAGAAGTTCTAGAATTTCAGTTTTTGAAAAAAGTAAATTTCCATTTTTTATACAAATTTTAGTGAGATCGTTTGTTATTTTATTTTTAAGAAGTTCTTCATTATCAATTACTAAAATTTTTTTAAAATTGTAAATCTCTCTAGAAAGCTCAAGGAATTGTCTGTTATTTTTTTGTTTTTTATTCAAAACTACCACCCCTTTTCTTCTTCTGATAGAAGAAATAAATTTAGAAAATCTTTAACAAAAATGACTTTGTAACCATTAGAGCAAACTGATATACTTTTAGGTAATTTTTGTAATCTTTTATAAAGCGTTTGTTTTTTTAATGGAAATATAAGTTCAAGTTCTTCAATTAAAGCAGTTTCCCCTAAATATTCTGTGATCAAGGTTTTAATACACTTATCACTGTCCATATTCCTCCTTAAAAATATAATTTATCTGTATTTAAATAATAAATATTTTAATAAATAAAGTCAAATAATTTTAAATAAATAGATGTAGAGTGGTATTTTAATGGAAAAATAAAGAGATGAACAGTGGTCTTTTTACTGCTGTAATGAGAAATATTTTATGTTACGATTAGGACATCTCGAGATAAGATAAAAAATAAAAATTGTAGGAGGTAAAAATGAGTATGACAGTAGCAGGAGCAAAAATAGCATTAGAGGGAGTTATAACAAAAACACAGAAAAGTATTGAAAGAGAATCAAGTTATTTAAAAGAGTTAGCTGATGATAAAGCGACATTATCACATATTGAGCAGTTACAAGCAGATGGAGAGCCATTACCAGCTGGGAATCCATATGGATCGTATTCAGAGTGGAAAGATCAAATTGAAAAAGAGATAAAAACAGGGCAGAACTCTTTAGATAGAATAGAGATTGAAAAAGCAGAGTTAATGGCATTTAATTATTTTGTGGAAAATGCACCTGAGGCATAAGCCTATGATAAAAATTGCAAAGTTAATTTATACAATTATAACTTTAATTGGGATGCTGGTAACAGGACAAAACGCTCTCATTTTAAAAGAGATAGAGACAAAAGTACAACGAATGACAATTTCTAATGTTACATCTCATTCGCAAATAAATATTAATTAAATTTCTAGAAGTAAATAAGAAAAAATAAATACGAATGGCAGATAAATCATGATAATTTTTCTGCCATTTTTTTATTATATAATGAAAACTCAAAGTTGTGAATATCACAAAATACCGCAGGTTTGGTGCAAGTGAATAGTTATTTGAGTCGATGCATTAAAAGGAACTAGCTTTAGGAAATATCATACTATATTTAATATGATATATTTCTAAAAGAACAAGATCAGAGTTACATTTAGGGCAAATCAATGAATTCGTCTTAAAAGTTTTGAAAATACGTTCAGCCCAAGAAATTTTGTCTTTAAAAAGCTTAATTTTCTTGAGTTTTTTATTTTGCATCTTCTTGAGTAAAGTCTAAATCTTCGGATTGTTTTAAAATTTTCAGAAGGAATATGCGATAATAATCTTCCTATGAATTGGTCTATAGGTAGAGTTAAATAAATATTTTTTGAGGAATCAGATTTTTGATATCAAAAAGTAACCGTAGAATCTGTAATATTAGTGATTATATATTCAGCAATAGTGGGACGAGCTAGGTATCTACTTATGTATTTAGCAACTTCAAAAATGTTATTAATTTTTTTATCTGAATTAACATAAAAACCATTTTTATATTTTTGATAACAGAGTGAAATTTTATTTTTTAAATTTCTATGGTTATTATCTTTTGCATATTTAGCAATGATATCTAGTGAACATTTTTGCCAAGATTTTTTAAGTACAGGATAAGGTATGGTTTTAATAGTTTTCCGTTTTTGATTTTTATCGTATCCGCCAAAAGTAAGAATGCAATGAATATGAGGGTTCCAATCGAGATTTCTAGCAAAAGTATGTATGTTAATGATTAGACCAAAAGAATGGATACCAAGTTTTTTTAAAGAATATTTAAGAGCTTGATAGGCCGCATTTGCTAAATTGGTAAGTTTAGAGCGATTGTAAAAAAAGAAATCGCGACAAAATCCAATAGGTAAAGAAAATGTTGCATGAATATGCTCGACATTGAGTAATTCATCTTTAAGTTTAAGAGCCCAATTTTCTGCATAGATTTTACCACAAGAAGAGCAAAGTCTAGACTTACAAGAAAATCCAACAATATGTATATGCGAGCATTTATTGCATTTAAAAGCAGTATATCCTCGCGAAATATCGCCACAATCTAAAAATTTGGAAACGTTATTCCAAATAGAAGAGTGAATATTTTTAGGGAATTTATGTTTAATTTCTTTCCAAGTTTGTTGGAAAGAATTTTCAAAGATATATTTTAAAGGTTTGGTGGTTTTATTCATGATGATATTATACAACACTATGAAGGGAAAAGAAAAGCAGCTCAGATTTTGTGAACTGCTATTTTTTATAATATTTTTTGAATATTTTCATGTCTAGATTTTTTGAATTTGTGTATTAAAAATAGAAAATCTATGTAAATTAAAATATTTAAGAATAAAAAAGTGGTATTTTAATTATATAAAAAACGATAATAAAGAGGGAGTGGGAAAATGAAAGAGCAAGTTTTATATGAAAATAATTTTTGTGAAGATGAGGATGAGATAGATTTAAGGGAATTTGTATTTATACTTCTTAGAAAATGGAAGTTAGTAGTGTTGTTGGGAATAGTAGGTGGAATGATGGGAGTTTTTTTTGCAGCGACTAGACCAAAAATATATAAGGCTGAGATGCTTATGATAGTATCTAAAGATGGAGAGTTTAGTACTAGTTCATTAAATGAGGGAGAGTTATCAGTTAATCGAAAATTAGCAGCAACTTATACAGAGATAGCAAAAAATAGTGTAATTTTAAAAAATATTATAAAAAAATATGATTTAAATATAACTTTAAAAAAATTACAAAATGATGTGACAGTTAGTTCTATAGGGAATACAGAACTGCTTCGATTAACATATAAAAATTCAGATCCAATTTTAGCTGTAGCAGTAGCAAATGAAATAGGGAATGAATTCATGCTAAAAATTCGCGATATTATGAACTTTCAAAATATAAAGGTTGTCGAATCAGCTGAAGTAGGAGTAGAGGCATTATCTCAAAAAAGAGCTTTAATAGTAATAATTTCGTTAGTATTTTCAGTTATAATGGGAGGGATAATAGCACTTATAACTGAAATTACCTCAGGAAAACTATATAAAGTAAAAGATATAGAAAGGGTTTTAAGAGCTCCAACAATCGGAGCAATTCCAATTTTAAATTTTTCTTTATTAGACGGAGGTAAAGATGAAAATTAGGAAACAGATATTTTTTAGAAATGTAAATAATCAAGAGCTAAATGAAGCACTTAGGATTATTAGAACAAATTTATATTTTTTAAATGAAGAAAAAAATTCAAGAATAATATTAGTTACAAGTAGTATTCCTAAAGAGGGAAAGAGTGTTGTAGCCTCTAATTATGCAATGAATTTAGCGGCAATTGGAGAAAAAGTACTACTAGTAGATTGTAATATTAGAAGACCCGTGATTCATAAAAATTTTAATTTATTTTTTGATAAAGGATTGGAATCAGTATTGTTAGGTGAATATAAAGCAGAATATCTAATTTTAAAAAATATAAAGGAAAATTTAGATATATTACCAACTAAAATTATAATGAATAATACAATAGAGCTTTTTTTAGGTGAGAAAATAAAAATGATTTTACAGGAATTAAAAGAAAAATATACAACAATAGTATTAGATACACCATCGTTAATAATTTCAAGTGATGCAGCAATACTTTCAAAATATTGTGAAGGGATTGTATATGTCGTAGGCTATAATCAAGTTACTAAAAGAGAATTAGAGTTTGGTAAAACTATATTAGATAATGCAAAAGCGAATATATATGGATTTGTTGTAAATAGAGTTGATAAAAATAGATCTTGTAATAGGTATAATGGATATTATACTAAAGATTACTATACTAAAAAAACAGGGATTTTTGGAAAAATATCTAGATTTTTAAAATAAGTTTAGTTATTGTTATTTTATGAAAAATTTGATCAAAATAGATAATTTCTATTTTCAATTTTCAAAAAAAACATTCTTAAAAAGAACAATATTGAAGAAAAAATAATTATTTTTAAAAAAACTTCTACTTTAATTAGGTAAGAAAATATGATATACTGATGTAGCAAAAATAAAATTACAAAAGAGGAGAAATGCTTTTATGAAAAAAGGATTAGTACTACTATTGCTAATAGCAATATTTGCAGCGTGTGAAAAAAAAGAAGAAACGTCTAAAACTGAGGTTATAGTACCAGTTGCAGTAGAGCAAGTTGTAGAAGAGAAAAAAATAGAGGAAGTAGTAACACCGGTAATTGTGGAAGAAACTGTAACAGAAGAGGGTGTTGTAATTGAAAATAAAACTTCTGAAATTATAGAAGAATCGGTTGTAACAGACGTAGCTGAGACAATAAGTGGAGAAATGATTCTAGAAGCACCTGTAATAGAAGAAGTTGTAGTAGAAGAAAAACAGTAGAGTAATTTTAAAGGGATTATTCCCTTTAAAATTTTATTAAAAGATTTAAAAAAAATGAGTTTTTTAATAAAATTAAAAAAGAAAAAAGGGGAGAGGAGAATTATGAGTCACCAAGTTTCTACTGAGATTGGATATGATGATGAAATTGATTTAATGGGATTATTACATATACTTGTAAAAGAAAATAATTTTTATAACAGTATTAGTAGTAATATTGATATCTTTAGGGGGAGCTCTTTATGAGAGAAATATTTCTAAAAAAGCTTCAGTTATCGTAACGACAGGAGATAAATTTAAAGAGGAAAATCTGTTGGTATCTAATGTTTTGAGTAAGATTTATTTTGAAAATAATCTGAATAAAGAAGAAATATCTTTAGATGAGTTCAAAGAAAAGTTCAAAATAATAGGAATTATTCCAAAAGAAATAGAAGATAAAAAAGAATTCTTATTAAAAACAGGAGAAAATTTGAAATATATACCAAATAAGTTTAGAATTGACCTTAGAGTTGGAAATATAGTGCAAAGTGAAAAAATTTTAAATGAGTATTATATAGCTTTAAATGAGTACTATAGAGGGCAAAACGAATCTAGATATAAATTTAAGTATTTTGATAGTTCTATTTTAAGTGATGATAAATATAACTATGAGGATTATTTAAGAATATTAAATGAAAGAAAACAATCGTTAAAAAATCTTATATCTGGAAGAGAAAATACAAGATTGGAATACGCAACGTATGGATTTGGATATAGAAGAATACAAATAGCATTAACAAATCTAGAAAATATAAGGATAAGAGATCTAAGAAACTATCTTTTGGCAACAAATATAGTTAAAAATCCAGAAAAATTTAGAAGTGAATTTATAAATAGAAAAATTGTTTTAGAAAATAAAATTAAAGAGAAGAAAATTGAAAGTGAAAATTATAAAAAACTTTTAAAAGACTATAAATTTGAAAATGAAAACATGCTTGTTCCTAAAGGCGTGAAGATAAGTGTTGGTGATAATCAAAAAGAGAAATATTCTGTTGAATTAATGAATAGTTATTTAAAATCTGAAAATAATTTAGTAGATCTGCAACAAGAGTTAAACGAATTAATATCTATAAATAAAAATTTAAAAACAGGAACAGAATCAGAAAAAAAATACATTATAGATAGTTTAAATGATATTGTAAAAAGTTATAATGATATAGTTACAGAAGTTAATATTTTAGAAGCAAAGGAAAACTATATAAATAATGGAGAGCTAATAAAACAACTATCTCCAATTGAAATCGTATCAAAATCAAAAGCTAAGATAATACTGGGAACAGGAATAGTTGTGGGAATATTTTTAGGAATAATGATGGCATTTATAAAAAACTTTTATCATTCTTTTAAAAAATTTAATAAAACTTTGACTGTGTTGGTATTATTTTCTTTGGTTGGAGTAAGTGGTTATTCTAAAGAGGAAGTTATTTTACAATTTACTCATAAAGAGGTAAAAGAGGGATTAAATCCAGATAAAACACCTTTTAATTTAGATGAGATACTTTTGAAAGAGTTTTTAGTAAATAGATCAGGAGTAAAAATTGAAACTTTAAGAGAGATTTCTATAAAACCATTATTTCCAAAAGATAGTTTAGAAAGCGTTCAAAATAGATTAGTCGAAACAGGAGAAGCGTATAAATATATTCCTACAGAGTATTTAGTTGTATTAAATTTAAAAGATAATAAAGAAGAAAAAAGGATAAAAGAAAGCTTAATAAAAGAGTTTCCATCATTTTATATAAGTTATTTTTTACAAACTTCTATTGCAAAATATGATTATTTAAAAGATTATAATAGCTACAGAGATGTACTGAGAGCTTTTAATAACTTAATCGCAGGTTTAGATACTGAGATTAAGTTAAGAAAAAACAGCGCTAAAAATAAAGAGTTATATTATGAATATAACAATCTTGGAGTTGAGTTAAGTAAGATAAAGAATATAAATTATAGAGACATAGTAAACTATATAAAATCTAATAATTTAGTAACAAATAAGAGTTTAGAAAAAATACTTTTAAATGGTGAGAATAAGTATCTTATATTAGAGTTAGAGAGCTTAAAAAGTAAAGAAAAGATTTATGAGGGAATATTAAAAAATTATACAATTGGAGAAAAGCGAGTGTCGATACTAGATAGTGCAGATATTAGTATGAGTTCAGAAACTGGATTAAGAGAGAAACAGTATATCGACATATCTAAAACTTATCTAAATAATTTAAATAGTGAAAATTCTTTGCAAATAGAGCAAATTGAAAATCAGAGACTAATTAAAGAGATGAAAGAATCTACAGAAAAACAAAAGTATTTTATAAATAAAGGATTATTAGAAGTTCAAAACGATATAAACAATCTTATAAATAAAATGGTAGGTATAGAACTGAGAGACTACAGAAGAGAATATATAGGTAGTGTAAAAGTATTTTAAAGAAAGGGATTAAAAATGGAAAGACATAAGAGATATATAGTAGGGGGATTGATGATTCTTCTTCAATATCTAATGTTTAGATGGATATGTATGAGTTTAGATATTACTGTAAATATGAGAAATGTTTCATGTTTTTTATATGTATTTTTATACCTAAAAGAAGATATTTACTCTTTTAAAACATGTTTGATATGGGAAGAATTAGAAAAACAATTAAAGTGTTATGGTGAATACATGGTTATTATTTCTATAATAGTTTATCACACAAATGGAATCCAAAATCTATGGAAATATTTATTATTGGGAACGATAGCTATAATTTATAGTTTTATTTTAGCTAAATTAATAAGAATAATTTTTTCAAAATATTTAAAAAAGAATCTGATAATAGTTGGCGTGGGAGAAACCGCACAAGATTTAGGGAGAATAATAGAGCAGAATAAATTTACAATGTACAATTTTTTAGGGTATACGAATGTTGATAAAAATAATGAAATACTAGTTGAGAAAGAGAAGATTGTTTCTAATAAGTCTAATCTTAAAAATTTTATTAAAAATAATAAAGTTAAAGAGGTAATAGTAGCATTACCAAATATATCAAATAAAGATTTAAACTTAGTTGTAGATGAATTTGAAGATTTAGTTAAAAGAGTGAAAATAGTACCTAAACTTCATAAGATGTACACCTTTAATCCAGAGATACAAGATTACGATGGACTTTTATTAATTTCTGCTAAAAATAATATAATGAGTTTAAAAAGACGTATTTTGAAAAGAGGGTTTGACATATGTGGAGCATTAGTTGGAATGATTCTATTAATTCCACTTTATTTAAAATATGGATTACAAATTAAAAAAGATGGCGGCCCAGTCCTATTTTCTCATAACAGAATTGGAAGAGATTTAAAACCTTTTAAAATGCATAAGTTCCGTTCTATGTATATTGATGCAGAGGAACGTCTTGAAAAGATGTTAGCAGAGGACGAAGAGATTAGAAAAGAGTTCTACACAAACTTTAAACTAAAAGATGATCCAAGAATAACTCCAGCTGGAGCATTTTTAAGAAGAACATCACTAGATGAATTTCCACAATTTATAAATGTCTTAATGGGAGAGATGAGTCTAGTTGGACCAAGACCAGTAGTACAAAAAGAAGTGGATATGTATTATGGAACAGAGATGGGGAAAAAAATATTCCAAGTTAAACCAGGAATAACTGGTATGTGGCAAGCTAATGGAAGATCAGATGTAGAGGACTATGATGAGAGAATAGCACTAGATCTTTATTACATTAGAAATTGGAGTCTATGGCTGGATATAATAATCCTTATAAAAACAGTAAAAAATGTTATTAGTAAAAAGGGGGCTTATTAAATATGAAATCGTTGGTTAGTATAATAACTCCTTCATACAATTCGGAAAAATTTATAAAAGAAACTATAGAATCTGTTTTAAATCAAACTTATACGAATTGGGAACTGTTAATAGTTGATGATTGCTCTACGGATGATAGTCCAAAAATAATAAAAGAATATTTAAAAATAGATTCTAGAATAAAATATTTAAAAAATGAAAAGAATAAAGGTCCTGCAATAGCAAGAAATTTAGGTCTCGATAGAGCAGAAGGAAAATATATAGCTTTTTTAGATAGTGATGATTTCTGGAATAAGTATAAGTTGGAGCTGCAAGTAATGTTTATGGAAAAAAATAATTTAGTTATAACTCATTCAGATTATTTTTTTACAGATTATTTAGGTACAGTAATAAGAAAAGTTGAAACATCCGATGAAATTGATTATAAAAAATTATTAAAAGGAAATCAATTTAAAACTATGACTATGATGATGAAAAAATCTTTTATAGGAAATACGAAGCTTCCAATTATAAAACATGAAGATTATGCATTTTTTTTAGAATTATTGAAAAAACAAGAGATATCAAAAAAAGTACCAAATTGTTTAGCTATGTGCAGATTAAGAGAAAAAAGTGTATCTTCCAATAAAATAAAAAGTGCTTTATGGACGTGGAATATATATCGAAAATATGAAAAATTAAGTTTGATAAAATCTAGTTATTATTTTCTTAATTATGTATTGAATGGAATTTTAAAATATAAATAAAAAGGTGATAAAATAAATGTTAAAATCAATATTAATTATAACATATGGTAGAGAAACAGAGTTGTATGAAACTTTAAAAGATGTTTCAGCATATTCGGATGAAGACTTAGAAGTTTTATTATTAGATAATAATGAAACAGATATAAGAAAAGAAAAAATTGCTAAGATTTTTGAAAAAAGTAAAATAAAATTAAGATACTTTCATGATGGAAAAAATTATGGAGTAGCTTTAGGCAGAAATTATATTATAGAAAGATCAAAAGGAGATATTTTAATAACCTTAGATGATGATATTGAAATTAAAAATATTAATTTATTACTTCAAAGAATAGAAGATTATTTTAAAAAAATGTCAGAAGTTGGTTGTTTAGCATTCAATATAAAAAATTATTATACAAGAATAGCTTTAAGACATGAAATACCTCATGGAAATAAAAAATTGGATTTTTCACAAAATTTAGAGACTTATTATTTTATTGGAGCAGGTCATGCTATAAGGAAAAAAACTTATGAAGAGTGCGGAAAATATCCGGATGATTTAGGAAAATATGGTGGAGAAGAAGAAGATCTTTCTTATAGAATAATAGAAAAATATAAAATTCAATATTGCGCTGATTTAGAAATATTTCATAAAATTTCTCCAAACGGTCGAATGAGAAGAGAAGAAGAAAATTATTGGAGATACAGAAATAAACTAATAGTTAGAAATCGATATTTAAATAAAAAAAGTATAACAATAAATTGGATAATATGGAGTATTTATTACTTTTTGGTAAAAAAAGGAAAAATAAAAGATATTTTAAAAGTAAAAAAAGAAATGAAAGATATGGAGACACTATCTGCTGAAAGGAAGGAGAGTATTTTAAAAAAATTAAAAGCGTTAAACGCTAGGATAATTTATTGAAATAAAAATTATGAAAAAAATATACAATACATTAATTTTGGGTGGAATATTGATAAATATTTTTTTATCAATCCCAGTATATTTATATAGTATTTTTAAAAAAAAATATTCACCTTTTTTGGGTGCTTTAATATTAAGCGTAAATGCTTATTATTTTATTCCTTATGAAGGAAGTGATTTAGACAGATACTATAAGATGATGAAAAAAACTGAAGAGATAAATACTATATTCAGACAACAAAATGATATTTATTTGGAGTTGGTTATAAAAAAAATTTTAGATATGGGAATTTCATATAATTTTGTTGCATTTTTATCTTGTTTTATTTGTTATTATTACTTTTTTAAAAGTTTTAAATTAGCCTATGGATTAGATAAACTTAAATTCAAAGGATATTTTATATATTTTAGCATGTATTTTTTTACAATTCCACTAACTGCATTTCATGGATTACGATTTTATCCAGCTATTGCAGTATTTACATACGGGATTATGAAAACTATTAGATTAAAAAGTAAATTAGGATATATATATATTACTATCTATACTCATTCATACAAGTTTAATTTTACCTGCATTAATTTATTTATTATCTATAATATTTAATAAATACGGTATTAAAAAAATAAAATGGATTATTTACATAGTTTTCGTAGCAGGCTTGATAATAAATAAAGATATATTTGTGTCGATATTAAAAAATATAAATTTTTTATCCTTAAATACTAAGAGTTATATCTTAGTTTATTTAGAAGGAAATTATGGAGAGGAGTATGTTAAAAATTTAAGTTTCGAAGGGAAAATAGCTAATTATTTATTTTTTAACATCAGAATATTAATACTGCTTTCCTTGTTACAATTAAAGCTAACTAACAATAATTTAAAAATATTTATTTATTTGATGATTTGTATAACTTTTTTATTTTTAAAGTTTAATACATTATTTGATAGATATTTTTATACTTTAATTTATGTTAGCTTATTAAACCAAAAACAAATAAAGTGTTTAAAACTAAAAAGTTGGGAGACGTTGTATTATGGCAGTATTTTATTCAATAATATCTTACTTATAATAATGCTATTTAGAACTCAACATATGAATATTCTATTTAGCTATGAAAAAATCTTAAAGTATAATATTTTAACGATAATTTATGATTTTTTTAAATTATAGAAGATGATAAAATAAATTTAAGGAAAGAAGGTTAATATAAGCTATGAAAATATATATATTGACAAATACATTGTACAATCTACTTATTAATTTAATTCTTATAGGAAATAACAATGATAGATGTTTTTTATTATCGGATAACATAGAAGATATCATACGACAAAAGATTTCAAAAAAAATATATATAACAGAAGAGGGAAGCAGAAAAATAAAAAATAAATTTATAAAAAAAATTATAAATTTATTTTTAAAAATAAAAATAATAGTGACTTATAAGAAAATTATTTTAAATAAAAATAAAATAGTATATATGCAGGACCATTTGTTGTATTCAATATTAGCGTTAAATTCTAAAAAATATTATCTTGTAGAAGATGGGTCACTTGATTACCAAAGAAAAAAAATAAATAAAAAAATAAATAAAATATATTTAACAGGTTTAGCACCAATTCCAAAAGAAATTGCTCATAAGACAGAAATTATAAATTTAAAGGAACTTTGGAATAAAAAAGCTTTAGAAGAACAAAATGAAATATTAGATATTTTTTCATTTGATTTGAATATTAAAGAAAAAATAAAGGGAAGAGACATCATTTTATTTACACAACCTTTATCAGAGGATAATGTTATAACAGAAGAAGAAAAATTAGAAATTTACTTAGAGATTATAAAAAAATATCCAAAAGAAAGGCTAGTGATAAAAACTCATCCAAGAGAAAAAACTAATTATAAAGATATATTTAAAGGATACTTAGTTTTAGATAATCCTTTTCCTTTTGAAATATTAAATTTATTAGATATTAAATTTAATAAAGCTATAACACTATTTTCAACAGCAGCTTTAGGTTTAGGAGAAGAGGTAGAAGTAGATTTTTATGGAACAGAGATTCATCCTAAAATAGTAAAAAGATTTGGAAGTTGTAATAATATAATGGAAAGAAATTGTTTTTTAAAGGAAGAGTAATGATAAAAAAAATAATAAATAACAAAATTATTAATAATATAGGATGGTTAGTTGTAGATAAATTTTTAATTCTATTTTTACAATTTTTTGTTGGAATAAAGATAGCAAATTATTATGGTGGAGAAATTTTTGGAGAATATTCATATGCAATGGCTATCGTAGCCTTTTCACCAATATTTTTAGAAATAATGAACCCAAGAGTAATAAAGGAGTTTTATGATGAAAACTTTAATAAGACGGTTTCTGTAGTTACTACTTTTCGAAATTTATTAGCTATAGGAATATTTTTATTAACTATATTCATGTATCCTATATTTAAAGAAAATATTTTATTTTATTTAATGCTTATCTTTTTAACATTTGATAATGTTTTATTGACTATGACAATGGGAATAGAAAATTATTTTGAATACAATTTACTTTCTAAAAATATGGTGATTTCTAATAATATTGTAAAGATAATTTCCTATATTTTGCAGTATATAGGAATAGTATTCGGCTATTCAATATTAATAATTCCTATTATAAGAGTAGTTGGAAGTTTTTTAAGAGTTTTAATTTTGAAAAGATTTTATTACAAAACCTTCAAAGAAAAAGTTAAATTTTTATTAGATAAAAAACTTATCGAAAAAATAATAAAAGATAGCTATTATTTATGGATTAGTTTTATAGCTTTTGTTGTATATACTCAAATAGATAAAATTATGATTGGGAAAATGTTAGGAGTTGCTGATGTAGGGACATATTCAATAGCTATTCAATTATCTGGAGTTTTAGCTATATTGATAGGGCCTTTTCAAAATTCAATTTATCCTAAAATGATGGATTTATATAGAAAAGATTATAATAATTATAAGGCTTTATATTTAAAAGTAAATACAATATTTACTCAAATATATCTTTTCATATCAATTTTATCGATAATAGTTGTAAAATATTTATTTCCATATATTTATGCTAAAGAGTATACTCCGGCGGTATTATGCTACGGAATATTAACGATTTCGGTATTTTTTAAAGCAAATGGTGCACTTCAAGCAGGACATATGACATTAAAAAGAATAACAAAAAAAAGTTTTTATAAAACATTATTCGGATTAGTTTTAAACATTATTTTAAATTTAACATTAATTCCAAAATATGGAATTAATGGTGCAGCAATTGCTACTTCAATAACACAAGTATTCACAATATTTATAGTTGATTATTTTATAAAAGAATATAGAGAACAATTTTTTATACAATTAAAGTCATTTAATCCCTTAAATATGAAAGGATAAGTTATGAAAAATCTAATAGTTTTAGGAGCTGGTGGATTTGCTAAGTCAATAATAGATGCTTTAGATGGGAGTCAGTATAACCTAGTAGGTTTTATTGACTCTTTTAAAAAAGGAGAGCATCAAGGTTACAAGATTTTAGCTAATTCAATAGATGAGTTAAAAAACAAGGAAAAGTACATATATTTTATAGGAATAGGAGAACCTAAAATTAGAGAGGAATATTTCTATAAATTGAAAAAGTATAATCTAAAATTAGCAAATATAATAGATAAAACAGCTATTTTATCTAGAAATATAACTTTAGGAGAAGGTGTATTTATAGGGAAAATGGTTATAGTTAATGCTGATGCAATTTTGGAAAATAATGTAGTTTTAAATACAAGATCGTTGATAGAGCATGGAAATTATATAGGAGCTCATACAAATATTTCAACTAATTCAGTATTAAATGGAGATGTAAAAGTGGGAAAATCTACATTTATAGGAAGTTGCACAGTAATTAATGGTCAAATAAAAATAGGAAGTAATTCAGTTATAGGATCAGGATCAGTAGTTATAAGAGACATAGATGATAATGTTGTCGTAGCAGGAAGTCCAACAAGATTTATTAGGAGGAATATAAATGAATAAAGTGTATATTGTAGCTGAAATAGGGTGTAATCATAATGGTGATTTTAAATTAGCTAAGCAAATGGTAGAGGTAGCGAAAAATTGTGGAGTAGACGCAGTAAAATTTCAAACATTTAAAGCAGATCAATTAATATCAAAATATGCACCAAAAGCAGAGTATCAAATAAAAGTAACTGGAGCAACAGAGAGTCAATTAGAAATGACAAAAAAATTAGAACTTCCGTATGATGAATTTATTAAATTGGAGAATTATGCAAAAGAACTAGAATTAGATGTTTTTTCTACACCTTTTGATTTTGATTCAATAGATTTTTTAGCTAATCAAAAGCAAAAAGTTTGGAAAATTCCATCTGGTGAAATATTAAATTTACCATATTTAGAAAAAATAGCAAAACTTCCTATAGAAGATAAAGAGATAGTTATTTCAACAGGAATGGCAACAATAGAAGAAATCAAATTAGCATTATCAGTTTTAGAGAAAAATGGAATCTCAAAAGATAAAATAACGGTACTTCATTGTAATACTGAGTATCCAACACCGTATGAAGATGTGAACCTTAATGCAATTAAGCATTTACAAAAGGAGTTTTCAGAATATAAAATTGGATTCTCTGATCATTCAGAAGGATATTTTGCAGGAATAGCTTCAGTTCCTTATGGAATAACATTTATAGAGAAGCATTTTACATTGGATAAAAACTTTGATGGACCTGACCATAAAGCGTCTGTTACACCTAATGAGTTAGAACTGTTATGCAAAGGAATTAGAGCAGTAGAGAAAGCTTTAGGATCTTCAGAGAAAATAGTAACTAACTCTGAAAAGAAAAATAAGATTGTAGCTAGAAAATCAATTGTAGCTAAAAAGAATATTAAAAAAGGTGATATTTATACAATAGAAAATATAACAACAAAAAGACCAGGAAACGGGATAAGCCCAATGGCTTGGTATGAAATACTAGGTAAAGTAGCAGAAAAAGATTTTGAAGAGGATCAATTGATAGAACATTCTGGATTTACTGCACAAGAGGTATAACAATGAGTCTAAAAAAAATAGCAATAATTCCTGCAAGAAGTGGATCTAAAGGATTACCAAATAAAAATATACTAATGTTATTAGATAAACCATTAATAGCTTACACAATAGAAGCTGCTATAAAAAGTAATAAATTTCAAAGAGTTATAGTAAGCACAGATTCTTTAGAATATAAAGAGATTTCAGAAAAATATGGAGCTGAAGTTATATTAAGAGATGATTATTTATCTAATGATAAAGCAACATCTTTTATGGTAATAGAAGATGTATTAAAAAAAATAAAAATTGAGAATTTAGATTATTTTATGTTATTACAACCAACGTCTCCTTTTAGAGATGAAAAACATATAACAGAATCAATAGAAGAATTTGAAAAAGAATACGGTAGCTTAGATTTTTTAGTTTCAATGACAGAAAGCTCTAAGTCAGCTGATTTAATAAAAAGAATAGGAGACGATAAAACTCTAAAAAATTATGATTTAGATTATTCCAATTATCGAAGACAAGATGGCAAAGAGTATTATCCTAATGGAGCGATTTTTATAGGAAAAGTAGAGAGATATCTAGAAAAAAAACATTTCTTTGGAGAAAAAACTTTAGCATATTTTATGAATAAAGAGGACTCGATAGATATAGATGATAGATTAGATTTTGAAATAGCTATAACAATTGCAATTAAGAAAAAGAAAAAAATATTGCTTTTAAATGTGATAAAAGAAAGAATAAAAGAAAAAAAATTAGATTTTGAACAAGTGAAACCAGTAACATTGATTGGGCATTCAATATTCGACTATTGGGAGATATCTAAACTGAATGGATATGAAGTAAATAATCTTGGAATAGCAGGTATAAGTACAAAAGAATATATTGATTTAATATTAAAAAAAGATTTAATAAAATCTTTAGGTAAGAAAATAATTCTTTTTTGTGGAACGAATGATATGGTAATAGAGGGATGGAAAAAAGAGGATACCTTAACTTGGATTAATGAAATAGTAGTTATTTTAAAATCTATAAAAAAAGATGCAGAAATATATTTGATTGAAGTTCCAAGAGTATTATCAAGAATGGATAGAGCGAACAAGGTTATTATTGAGTTGAATAATTATTTGAAAGATAATTTAAGCGAAGATATAAAATTTGTTGAACTTGGACAAGACTTTCAAGATAAGTTTGGAAATTTAAAAATAGAATTTACAAATGATGGGCTTCATTTTAATGAAAATGGATATAAAAAACTGAAAGAAATAGTAGAAAAGGAGTTATAAAGTGAAAAAGTTAGCTTATATAACAGGATCAAGAGCTGAATATGGAATTATGAAAAGACTTTTAAAAAAGATTTATAATTCCAAAGAAATTGAATTAACTATTGTTGCAACAGGAATGCAAGTTGATAAAAAATATGGAAATACATATAAGGTAATAGAGGAAGATGGATTTAAAATAGATAAATTGATAGACATAAAAATAGATAATAGTGACAATTCTAAAATTTTAAATTCAATGTCTATTTGTCAAAGTGAATTTGGAAAATATTTTCAAGAAAAGAAGTTTGATGCAGTAATGATTTTAGGAGATAGATATGAAATATTTTCTGTAGCAATAGCAGCAGCGATGCATAACATCCCATTAATTCATTTACATGGTGGAGAAAAAACTTTAGGAAATTATGATGAATTTATAAGACATGCAATAACAAAAATGAGCAAATTACATTTAGTTTCAACAGAAGAGTATAGAAAAAGAGTTGTACAAATGGGTGAAAATCCAAAAAGTGTATTCAATATAGGAGCTTTAGGCGCTGAAAATAGTTTTGAAATGTCTCTTCCTGAAAAAAAAGAGTTACAAAACAGATTCGGTTCTACAAAGAAAGATTATTTTATGGTTGTATTCCATCCAGAGACAGTTACAGATGTAAGTGTAGAAAGTCAAATAGATGAACTATTAGGGGCAATTGAGAATTTTAAAGATAAGTATGATTTTATATTTATTGGCTCAAACTCAGATACAGGCTCAGAGACTATTTTTAATATGATTAATGATTATACAAGAAAAAATAATTTTAAATTTTTAACATCTGTTAAACCAGAAGAATATTTAGCATTAATAAAATATTCAAAAGGATTAATAGGAAACTCCTCTTCAGGTTTAATAGAGGTACCATCTTTAAAGATTGCAACAATAAACATAGGAGATAGACAAAAGGGTAGGGTAAGAGGAGAAAGTGTTATTGATATTCAAGCTAAAAAACATGAGATAATAGAAGCGATAGAATGCTCACAGTCTACTTCTTTTAAAAATATGTTAAAAAGTACAATTAATCCATATTATCAAAAGGAAGTTATGGAAGAGGCGTATAAAATAATAAAGGAATTTTTAAATTCTGATAGATTAAAAGAAATTAAAGATTTCTATGATTTTTAAGTGGAGGAAAATAAGTGTATAAACAAAAAAGAATTCTAGCAATAATACCTGCTAGAGGTGGAAGTAAAGGAATTCCTAAAAAAAATATAATAGATTTATTAGGAAAACCGTTACTGTATTATTCGGTTAAAAGTGCAAAAGAATCAAAATATATAGATAAAGTTATTATATCTACTGATGATGAGGAAATAGCTGAGGTAGGGAAACAATTAGGTGCAGATGTTCCATTTTTAAGACCAGAAGAAATTTCAGGTGATAAAGCTAAAAGTATAGATGCTTTTATTCATGCAATTAAAGAGTTAGAAAAATTAGAGGAAAAATATGATTATATTTTACTTCTTCAAAATACAAGCCCTTTAAGACAAAGTTGGCATATAGATGAAGCTATAGAAAAATTGATTGAAAGTAATGAAAGAAGTTTAGTTTCAGTTTCTGAAGTGACAGAGCATCCATGTATTATGAGAACTTTAAATGAAAAAAATGAAACAAACAATCTTATGAATATGAGCGGGGATATGAGAAGACAAGATTTTCCACCAATATACCTTGTTAATGGAGCTATATATATTCAAAAAAATGATGAGTATCTTAATTTAGATACAAATTTAAACGGAGGAAAGCTAGCGTATGTTATGGCTAGAGAATATTCTGTAGATATTGATGAGTATTTAGATTTAGATATAGCAACACATTATTTAAAAAAGATGAAGGATGAGAAAATATGAATTGGCATTGGATAAATTGGGTTGTTATATTTATATATTTCTTAGGAATAGTAGGAATAGGAATTTATTTCTCTAAAAAAAATGAGAGTACTTCAGATTATTTTAGAGGAGCAGGAAAAATTCCAGCTTGGGTAACGGCATGTAGTATTTATGCAACGGCATTATCTTCCTTATCATTTATGGCTATTCCCGCTTCTGTATTTAAGAATGGATGGATTATGGGAATGGCTCCATTAGGAATAATCTTAATGGTTTTATGGTCTGCAAAAACGTTTGTTCCATTTTTTAGAAATTTAGAAGTAGAAACTGCATATGAGTATTTAGAGAAAAGGTTTGATAAAAAATTTAGATTTATTGGAAGTATAACTTTTATTATATTTCATATAATAAGAATAGCAATAATTTTATATTTACCAATATTAGCTTTAACAGTTGCACTACCTCAAATTAATCCAATGTTTTTAGTAGGAATAGTAGGTTTTTTATGTGTGGCATATACTTCTTTAGGCGGAATAAAAGCTGTTGTTTGGTCTGATGCAATTCAAACTATAGTATTGTTATTTGGTGCAGCAATAATTACCATTTCAGGAATTGTAGAACTTCCAACAGATATTAAAGTATTTGAAGCATTAAATAAAGCTGGTAAAATTATAACTCCAGATATGTTTTCTTTGAATTTAGCAGGAAAAACTTTAATAGGAATAATAATTGGTGGTTTTTTAAGTTCAATTTATGCGTATGTTGGAAGCCAAGATATAGTTCAGAGATATAGTACTACGAAATCTGTAGAAGAAGCAAAAAAGAGTCTATATATGAATATACCATTATTGTTAACAAGTATAATTATATTTATAGGAATGGGATCAGGATTGTATTTGTTTTTTACTTATTCGCAGACGTTACCTGAAACAGTTTCAGGAAATGCAATACTACCATATTTTGTTGTAAATTATATTCCTACGGGATTAAGTGGTCTTGTAATAGCGGCGATATTTGCAGCTACTCAATCAACAGTTTCATCGAGTTTGAATTCAGTAGCAATATGTATAGCCTCAGATATAGTAAAACCATTTTATAAAATTATGGATGATAAATTAGAGTTGAAAATAGGTAAATACAGCAGTTGGATAGTTGGTTTATTAAGTTCTATGTTGGCATTTAGGTTTTTAAAAGTAGGACAAGGGGATATATTTTTATATTTTCAATCTATAACTGGTCTTTTAGGTGGACCTATAGCAGGGTTATTTTTAGTAGGAATATTTATCAAAAAGGCGACGTCAAAAGAAGCTTGGATAGGATTTCTAATATCAATATTTATGGCTTTTTATATTGGAAATCCAATGGGAATAATGGAGATGTTACCAGGATATTCAAAGCCCCAAATATTTGAATTTTTGATATCTTTAGTAATAATAGGAAGTTGTATAGTTCCATCTTGGATGATAAGTGAATTAAAAAAATATAAACATAAAATATGAGTTTAATTAAGAAATTTAAAACATAAAAATAGGAGTGAAGAAATTATGCTGAAAAAGAAAAATATTTTAAAAGGTTTGATTCTAGGGATTTTATCCTTGGGGTTAATATCATGTGAGAGTAAAACTGAAGAAAAGTCTAAAGTTGTTTCAGAAGTAATTGAAAATAAAAGTATAGTAATTGGAGAAAATTTAGAACTTTATAATGGAATATCTATTGTAAAAATATCATTAATAGAAGAAAAAGATAAAGCAAAGATTGAAGTAGAATTAAAAACAAAAGATATAGAAGCATTAAAAAAATATAATTTAAAGATACATGCTCGTCCGCTAGAAAATTTTGAAATTAAAGAAAAAATACAAAACTGGGATATTTCATTAAAAAATATAATTGAAAAAAATGGGAAATATTTTGTATCAAGAGATATAGAGATTAAAAATAAAGAATATGAATTAAAAGTAGCTTTATTCAAAATTGAAAAGACAGAAGATGGATTAATAAAATATCCAAATTTTGGGAATCAGTTATTTTTAGAATTAAAATTATAATTAAAAATGGAGAAAATTAATGAAAAAAGTAACTAAAGCAGTTATACCTGCAGCAGGATTAGGAACTAGGGTTTTGCCAGCAACAAAAGCACAACCGAAAGAGATGCTAGTTATAGTTGATAAGCCATCTTTACAATATATAGTTGAAGAGCTAGTAGAATCAGGAATAGAGGATATACTAATTGTGACTGGAAGAAATAAAAATTCTATAGAGGATCATTTTGATCATTCTTATGAGCTAGAAAATACCTTAGCTAGACATGGAAAAGATGAACTTTTAGAAAAAGTTGAGACAATTCATGGCATGGCAAATATATACTATGTTAGACAAAATCATCCACTAGGACTTGGACATGCAATACTGAAAGCTAAAAGTTTTATTGGAAATGATCCCTTTGTTATAGCTCTTGGAGATGATATTATGTATAATCCAGAGAAAGAGGTAACAAAGCAACTTATAGAGAAATATGAAGAGTATGGTTATTCTATAATTGGAGTTCAAGAAGTTGAACCAAAGGATGTTTCTAAATATGGAGTTATAAAACCAGTGGAGAGTTTAGATTCTAAAACTGTAGTTATGTGTGATTTCGTAGAAAAACCAAAATTAGAAGAAGCACCATCATTAAAAGCTTGTTTAGGAAGATATCTATTAACTTCTGATGTATTTGATTATTTAGAAAATATAGAACCAGGAAAAGGTGGGGAAATTCAGCTTACTGATGGAATTTTAGCTATGATAAATGATGATAAAAAAGTTTTGGCTTATAATTTTGATGGAATAAGATACGATATTGGAAATAAAATTGGGTTATTAAAGGCTAATATAGAGTTTGGACTTCGCAACGAAGAGACAAGCGAGGATTTAAAAGAATATTTAAAAAATATCAAATTATAAAAAATTAAAAAAGAAAGTATACTAATTTTATAGTATTGCTTTCTTTTTTTTTATACTTGAAGAATTTTTTTTAAAATTTAAAAAAAATTCAAATAGATGAAAAAGTGTATATAAAGTATAATAAAATATTAGATATTTTAACAAAAAAGTTATTTTATAAACAAGATAGGGGGATATTATGAAAAACATTTGTAATGAAGAAAAAAGTTTAAAGAGATATTTAAAAAATCATATTTCTTTAAATGTTGAAACTATGGTTAAATTTTTAATAACTGGAACAATAGCAATATCATTAACAGCTTGCGGTGGAGGAGGCGGTGGAGGAAGTGATTCATCAAATCCAGTTCCACCAATAGTGAAACCAGAAGACCCAAACATGGGGAAACCAGAGGATTCAATACTACCAGATATAGGAGTAGATAAAGCTTGGGATTTAGAAAAGGAAGTTCAAAAGTTAGATGGTGAAAAGTTTACTCAGTTACTATCAGAAGGAAAGATATATGAGAAAGATGGAAAATATTATGTAGTAATAGATGAAGAGAATAAGGTAGCTCAAGAAGTGGTTGTAGATCCAAATATGGGAAAACCAGAGGATTCAATACTACCAGATATAGGAGTAGATAAAGCCTGGGATTTAAAAGAAGGAGTACAAGAATTAGAAGGAAGCGAATTTAATAAGCTCCTATCAGAGGGAAAGATATATGAGAAAGATGGAAAATATTATATAGTAATAGATGAAGAGAACAAGATAGCTCAAGAGGTATCATCTAAAGGAAATATAACAGGAGAACAAGATGTTATATTAGAGGAAAATAAGGAGCATACAGATAGTAATACAGCACTATATAAAGTTTCTAATTCGACTGTAACTGTAAGTGAAGAAACAACTTTAGCAGTAAAAGGAGATGAAGCAGCTGCAATATATGCTGTTGATTCAATTATAAAAGCAGACTTATTAGGAGATAGAACAACTGTTGTAGAAAATAAGGGAATTATAGAAATAACAGGCCATAATTCAGTAGGAATGGTATCTAAAGGAGAAACAACTAAAGTAGTTAATAGTGGTCTAATAACAGGAATATCAGAGGATCGTGAAGATAATAAAACATATATTCATGGTATGGCTGCAGTAGAAAATGGATTAGCTGAAAATAATGGTTCTATAAAGATTGAAGGAACTGGTGTAGCTATGTTAGCTAAGGATAAAGGTACTGTAGTAAATGATGGAAATATTGTTGTTGAAGGAAATGGAGTTTATTTAACTGATTCAGATGGAAATATATTAAAAGATACAAAAGGAACAATAGGAATTAAAGCTGAAAATGGAGCAACAGGAATAAACAACAAAAAAATTGAAACTATTGGATCTTTTAATAATGGTATGTATGCAGAAAACAAGGGGACTATAATAAATAATGGAGAAATAAAGAGTAACTCTTCAGTTGTTTATGTAGATGATTCTGGTATTAATCAAGATGGAGAATTTATTGAAGAAAGAGGAATGGGATTTTCTTTTGAATCAATAATGGAAGGCAGAGAGAATAGTTATATAGAAAATAACGGATCATTAACAGGAGAGGGATCTGTATTTGGAGTTGTATCAAGATTTGGTTCAGAGGGAGTAAATAAAGGGGATATAAATTTAATAGGAAAAATAGAGAAATATGAGGGAACAGAAGAGATATTAAATAATGAAAATGGAACTCAGATGGTAAGTTTTGCAGTTGGAATGAGAGCAAGAGACAGTGCAACATCCATAAATGAAGGAAATATAAACATTATTGGTGGAAGTTCAAGAGGAATTGACGTTAGAAGACAATCAGAGGGAATAAATAATGGAAATATCTATTTAGAGTCTAGTGAATATTTAGAAACTTATAAATGGATTGATGAAGATGGAAAAGAGCAAATAGGTGAGGAGTTAGAGCATACTTGGGTTGCAGGAATGCGTGGTGATATTGAGTCTAAAGCTACAAATGAAAAAAATATTCATATAAAGGGAAATGGAGTAGGGTTAAGCGTATCACAAAAATCAGAAGGAATAAATAAAGGTGAAATACATTCTGAATCAGTGGAGTATAAGCAAAAATATAGTTGGATTGATGAGAATGGAATAGAACATACGGAAGAAAGAATTGGTCATACTTGGGTTATGGGCATGGAAGCACAAAAAGAATCGAATATAAAAAATGAAAAAAATATTTATATAAAAGGAAATGGAGCAGGATTAAGAGCTACAGAAAACTCTTCAGCAGTAAACAATGGAGTTATTTTAGGAGAAAGTATAGTTTTTAAAGATAAGTATACTTCAACTGATTCCAATGGAAATATTATTCAAAATGAAAGAGATGCAGAAACATATATAGTGGGTATGGAAGGAACAAATAACTCAACTATTGAAAATAATGGAAAAATTCAATTGGATGGATCAGGTTCAGGAATGAGTATTAGAGAAAATTCTACTGCAAAGAATAATGGACTGATAACAGCAACAGGAAAAGGAGTTAATGGAGTAGAAATTATGGGTTCAGGAGAGTTTATAAACTCAGAAAATGGATCGATAGAGGTTAAATCAACAGAATATCATTCTGTTGGAATTAGAGTTTCAAATAATCTAGATTCATTAGTTTCTAAAGTAGAAAATCATGGAAAGATAAAAGTAGAAAAAGATAATATGAGCTCAGAGATAGATATATATTCAGGAGCATCAGTGATAGGAATAGATGCTAATGGTGGAAGAAAATATGATGAAGAAGGGAATCTACTTGAAGTAGGAAAAGTAAATGTTAATAATACTGGATTAATACATGTAGTTGGGAATAAAGGGGTAGGTATTTCAGTAAATGATGGAGATTTAAAAAATAGCGGAGAGATTTTATTAGAGGGAAAAAGTACAACAGCTTTAAAAATAGCTGGACAAGGGAAATTAGCTAATACAGCAAAATTAAAAGCAACAGGTGTAGGAATAAGCGCCCAAAACTGGGATCTGAAGCAAGAGAATAATACAGTAGAAAATGAGGGAGAAATAATAGTTACTGGAAATGGTGAGCTAATAAAAAATCCTACGGGAGATTATTATAACCAAATAAATGCAGCTAAAGGTATTGAAGGAAATGGAACCGATATTTATAATAGTGGAAATATAATAGCAACAGGAGATGGAGCATACTTAGAATATGAAAGTGGTTCAGGGATAGCCAAAGCCTCTAGTCAAGCAGCTCAAGGAATTTATGTAACTAACTCAACTATTGTAAAAAATGATGGAAATATAGTAGTTACAGGGGAAAGTGAAGAAACTTGGAATGGAGCAAAAGGGGTTTATGTTACAGGAAAATCTAATTATAATTCAGTAACAGGGTCTAATGAATATGAAAAAGCAACAGTAGAAAATAATGGGACTATACAAGTAAATGGAAAATATGGAGTAGGAATAGGAGTTCAAGATGGAGATCTTATTAATACAGGGAAAATAGAGGTATCTGGAGTAGGATCAGCTGGAATAACTATTTCAAAAGGATATTTATCTAATCTTTCTTCTAAGATAGAAAATGAAGGGGATATAACAGTAATAGGAGATGGAACTCTTGTAGATGTTTTAGGAAGTAATTATAAGAATGAAATAGGAGCAGCAATTGGAATAAAGGGAATAGCTACAGATATATATAACAGTGGGAAAATAGAGGTATCAGGAGATGCTAAATATGAAAATAATGGATATCCTCAAATTACGTCTGGAGTAAGAGGAATAAAAATAGAAAACCCATTTTATGGCGGTGATACTCTTCCAGATAATAAAGTACTGGAAAATATAGGTGATATAATACTAACAGGAAAAGGTCAAATAAAAGGAATAGAAACAGGTGGAGTAGATATTTTAAATACAGGAAATATAACTATCAATAATGGAAAATTAGAAACAAATGGATTTTCTTATGGTCATACATTAGGAATAGATGCTTCAGCAGTTAAAAACTTTAAAAATACAGGAAATATAAAAATAATTAAAGAGGGAGAGGAAACTTATTTAGGAGCTACAGGAATAAAAATAGCTTCATCAACGAATAGTATAGATGTTAAAACTTTTGAAAATACAGGAAGTATAGATGTTTTAGCAACAAATGGAGTTGGAATAGAAACTGATGGTAATATAGTAAATACAGGAAATATCAGTATAAATGGAGAGAAGGGCATAGGGCTGAAATTGAGTGACTTTTCTTATTCTGGTATAAAGATAGAAAATGAAGGAGATATAACTATTCAAGGAAATAGTGGAATTGGAATATATGCTAATACAGTAAAAAATTCAGGAGATATAACTTTAATCGGAGATAGTTCTGTAGGAATTAAAAATAATACTTCTGGAGATATTAATCATACTGGTAAAATAGTAGTTGAAGGTAATAATTCTCACGGTATTATAGCAGCAGGTTATTTAGATTTAAATGGAAAGATAATAATGACAGGGGATAATAATACAGGGATTTTACTGTCAAATGGAACAACATCACCTGGATTATCTACAATTGAATTAACTGGAAAAAATGTATTAGGAGTAAAATATGTAGGAAATGATTCTTATGAGAAAGATTTATCAGTAGGAATAAGAATAGATGGAGAAGGAACTGGATTAGAATTAGAAAGTGGAAGTCTAAACTTTAAAGGCGAGATTAGTATAAATGGTTCTTTTGATTCTAAAGGAAGTGTAGGTATTTTAACAAAATATAACTCTTCAATAAATAATTCAAATGGTTATATTAACATGCATGGAAAAGATATGATAGGAATAAAAGCAGCAGATTTAACTAATATTGTAAATGGAGAATCAGGAGTTATTAGCATTTCTGGTGAAAGTGCTATAGGGATTGTTTCAGATTTAAATCAATTTACGTCATCAATAGTAAAAATAACAAATGATGGATTAATAAATATTAGAGGAAATTCAGGATATGAAGAAAGTTCAGAAATTGTTACAGGAATTCAAGCATTTAATTATGTTGCTTATAACAAAGGCTTAGTAACTAACAATGGAAAAATAGAAGTTGAAAGTTCAAATGATGGTAGAGGCATAGATTCTTTTGGAAATGATGTTATAAATAACGGAATTATAAGTATAAAAGGAACTGGAACAGCTGGTGGAGTTGATTCAAATGCCATAAGAGTTCAAGGTCTTGGAGCAATAGCTATAAATAATGGAACTATAAATGTAGATGGAATTGGAGCTTGGGGAATGTATGCAGGAAGAGATGGAACAGCTATAAACTCTAAAGAAGGAGTTATAAATGTTTCAGCTACTGCTGAAGGCGGTATGGTTGCTAGTGGAGGAACAGCAATAAATCATGGAACAATTAACATTGAAGATGGAAATTCTAATACAAATATAGTTGAAGTAGATAAGAATGGTAATGAGATTATTAAATCAGCTATGTATGCAACTAATGGTGGAACAATAGAAAACTATGGAACTATAAATAGTAATGGAAATTTAACTTTAGGGTCTAGTAATGGTGGAGCCTATATGATAGGTACAAACGAAGATGGTTCATATGGTAAAATTACTGCTAAGAATGTAGCGATAGATGGAGATGTAGTTGTATCAGCGGGAATAACAAAAAATGGGTTTAAAAATGAATATACTATGCAAAATGTTGTAGATGCAGAGGATATAACTTTAGGAGAAAACTTTAATTTTACATCTAATTCATTACTTTATGATGCTGAAGCTATAACTGATAGATGGGGCAACTTAGATGCAACATTAAGTAGAAATGATAAAACTTTATCAGATTTTACAACAGGATACATTACATCAACTGCTAATATCTTTGGAAAGTATCAAAATGAGGAGTCATTTAAAACTTTGAGTTCAGATGCTAAAGAGGTTATAAAAGCAATTGATACAAGTAGTATAGAAGCAATTGATAAAAGTTTAAATGATTTAACACCAACAATATATTCAAATCTTGGAAGACAGATGTTAGAAACAAATGAAACATTTAAAGAGCAAGATATAATAGCTATAAATAGTTTAGGGGAAAATAGTTATAACTTTACATTTGTAGGGGAATATAATGATGTAGATTCAAGAGATTCTATAGAGGGATATAAATCTAAAATATCTGGATTTATTGGAGCTATAAATTTAGGTGATGGAATATTTGGTACTATTGGATATGGATATAATGGTATAGATTATAAAGATAATGGAAAAGGACATATTCAAACAATTCACTTAGGTCTTAATAGATTTATGAAATATCAAGGGGTAGATTTCAGATTAGGGTTAGGTGGAGAGTATAATTTCCATGAAAATAAGAGAGATATTAATTTAGTTAACAGAAGAGCAGAATCAAACTTTGACTCTTATGGAGTAAGAGCTTCTGGAGAAGTATCAAAAGTGTTTGGAGAAAAAGGATTTGTAAAACCATATTTAGGATTTGATTTAACACATATGAAATATGATTCATTTACAGAGTCAAATGCCAACTCATTAAATGCAACAGTAGAATCAGAAAGCTATACGTCAGCCCTTCCAAAAGTGGGATTATTACTTGGCGATAAATTTGGAGGATTAGATCTGTTTGTAGGAGTTGAATATTCATATGAACTAGGGAATATAAATAAAGAGCAAGAGTTTACTTATGAAGGATTTAGTGGGAGAGGTGAACTACCTAAGGATAACTTAGAATGTGGAACAACAGGAATAAAAGCAGGAGTAAACTATGAAGTTAATAGTATAGCATTAGGATTAAACATAGGGAAAAACTTTGGAAGAAGGGATAATACTTTTGTAAATGCATCTTTAGGATATAAATTCTAAAAAATCTAAAGAAAATAAGATTTGCTAGAGTCACTAGACTCTAGCTTTTTTATTAAAATTTATATGTTAATCCCAATGAAACTGCTGTAGTAAAACTCTTAGTTCCTGTTTTGTCTTTAATATCTATACTTGTTCCATCTTTAAAAGTCATATTTGTTTTAGAGTTTGTAGTTTTATAAAGTTTATCCATTTGAAATGTGCAGTTAAAATCTAAGCTTTCAAGAATTGGATATATAGCTGAAACTTCAAGAGTTAAATTCTTAATATTTTTATATTTTTCCTTAGAGTAAGAGTTGCCAATGAAATGAGTATCTTTAGCAGTTGCTCTACCTAAAGTACTTCCTTTTATATTTCCCTGTACTTTTAATTTATCCAAAGTGTACCCTATAAAATATCCAATATATGGAGTTGTAAATTTTTGGCTATACTCAACCCCTTTTACTTTATTTTCCCAATCCTTTGTTGAGTCAATTAAACCAGTGCCAGTATAGATCTCCTGTTTTCCGGCTTTAGCAACAAATTTTAAATTATTATATTTAACTCCAATGAAAGGTCCACTTTTCAATTCATTAGTGTGAGAAAAAATATGTTGAATATTAAAATCTAAGTTTTCTAAAGTCTCAACTCTATTTTTATTATTACTGTACGCATAAGGAGCTCCATTTAACTTGCCTTTTTCAGTGTTCCAATCATAATCTTTCATATTTCCGCTATTTTGAGATGAGAAGTTCTTTTCAAATACTAGATTTAGATTCCAATTGTTTAAAAAGTTATATGTATATCCCAATGAAAGAACAGGAACATTTTTTATCTCCCACTCTAACTCACTTATTTGCATAGGGCTATCTAAATCATAAACATATTCGTTAGATTTCCCATTTATATTTTTTATTGAAATATCAAAGTTATGTTTTAAAGGTTGTGCATATGTTATATTAAAAAGTATTATTGTTAAAATAAATGAAAATATCTTCATAATAAATCCTCCCAGTAGTGTTAAAACTTATATCCTAATCCTAAGTTAAAATAGTGACTATTTTTCAAGTTATTTGAAACTTCATATTGAATACCAGCACTATAAATAAAGCCATTTTTTTTAAGAAGTTCAAAATCAACTCCTATGTACTCTCTTGTTTTTAATTTACTTATTGTTGAAATTTCAAAATCTTTTTTGCTATCTTCCTTTGAAAAATGAGCTTTTAAAGTGTTATTATCTTTAAAATTATTTAAAATTCCAACAGATAAAATAGTATTTAATTGCCCAAATGAAAGGTCTGTTATTTTTGAAATATCCATTCCATAAACTATTTCCAATGATTTTTTATTAGCTTTATTCACTTCTAGTGTTCCTAAAAAATCTTTTGAGTTCTCTTTCTCTTTAATTGAATCTTGAGTTATATTGAAATAATCTACTTTTACTTTAGGCTCAAATTTTAGATTAGAGTTTGAATTGAAAGTGTATCGACTTTCCATAAATAAGTTGTATGAATTAATCTTATAATTTGAATTAATCTCACCTCTTTGTCCTTCCATATCTGAAAGTTGATATGATGATCCTATTTTTAAAGCTAAATTATTAACTCTCTTTTTTAAATATGTGGCTAAATAAAAAGCGCTTCCTTTTACTGAAGTATTAGAAGATATAGAAACACTTTGGTTATTTCCACCAAAACCTAATCCCCATGTTAAATTATTTTTTAAACCATATTCCAAAGTAGCTATTCCACCATTTACTTTATTTGAAATTTTAGGAAAAAATAGATTCTCATTCTCTTCACTATACTTAGAAAAACCTTTTCCCATTACAAGCCACTCCCCTTCTAAAGGTGAGATTGTTGAATAACCTAGATTGTTTTGGAAAGTTCTTAAACTTTCTTTAGTTAGCTTTAAAGAGTAAGGATAAGGAGTGCCAGTTTTAATCTTTTGTAGCTCTTTAATAACTGTGTATAGCTCAAATTTTTCTTCTAAAAGATCTTTTTCTATATCTCTTCCTTTTTCTGTTGCTAATAAAGATGCATAAAAATCAGATAGGTTATTTTTTAAAAAAACATTAGCAATGATATTTTTTTGAGTTTCAGTAATATCTAATCCATATTCTAAATCTGTTTTACTAAAAAAGGAATCTACAGCTGTTCCAAGTTCTTTAAGTAGTAAATTATATTCTTTTATTGCTTCCATTTTTTGAGTTTTTAAATTTGTTAAAAATAGGTTTGTATCCTCTATTTCTAATTTTAATCCCTCTAATTGATTTGCATCTTTAGTTTTTTCTAAAGCAGCTTTATATTTACTTAATAAATTTAAATTTATTTTTAAGCTACTATTTAACCTTGTTATTTTTCTCTCTAAATCTTGAAAATTTTGTGTTTTGTCTATTTCAATAATATCCACATTATTCTTATCAGTAACTTTTTCACTAAAAGAATTTGAATAGAAACTAGTAAATAAACAAAAATAAAGTAATAATTTTTTCATTAAACCTTCCTCCATTATTTTTTAAAAATGCTCTTCATTCTAGCATAGTGCTATTTAAAAAATTAATTTTATACATAGAAAATTAAAAAAAGAACATGAATATATTTATATGATATAATTAATAAAAAAAGTAGGTGATTTTATGATAAAAGGGTTAGTAGTAATAGAACCAAAAATATATAGTGATGAAAGAGGTTTTTTCTATGAGTTTTTCAATAGACAACAACTTTTAAAATACGGAATAGATGAGGAGTTTGTACAAGGAAATCACTCTAAAAGCAACTTTGGAGTATTAAGAGGGTTACATTTCCAAAAAGAGCAGGCTCAAGGAAAGCTTATAAGAGTATTAAAAGGGGAAATTTTAGATATTGTTGTAGATTTAAGAAAAGATAGTGAAACTTTTGGAAAATACTTTAAGATAATATTAAGTGAAAGTAACAGAAAAATGCTATTTGTACCTAAAGGGTTTGCACATGGATTTTTAACACTGCAAGATGATACAGAGATAGAGTATTTGTGTACAGATTTTTATGCTCCAGATTTTGATTCAGGAGTTATATGGAATGATAAAGATTTGAATATAGACTGGGAATTAGAGAAGTACGGTTTAGAAGAGGGAAATTTGATAATATCTGAAAAAGATAAAAACCAGCAAACATTGAAAGAGTTCATAGAGAAAGGAGAGTAGCTATGAAGAATGAAATAAAGATATATGAGATTGAAGACAAAAATATAGAGCTAGAAGTGAGTTTAGAAAATGAAACTGTTTGGTTGACACAAAAACAAATGTCAGAGCTATTTGATAGAGATAGAACCGTTATTACAAGACATATAAACAATATTTTTAAAGAGGAAGAGTTAGCAGAAAAAAGCAATGTGCAAAAAATGCACTTTCCTAATTCTGATAAGCCCATTATGTTATATAACCTAGACGTTATTATATCTGTTGGTTATAGAGTTAAATCTAAAAGAGGAACTCAATTTAGAATGTGGGCTAATAAAATATTAAAAGATTACTTAATAAAAGGATATGTCATTAATGAAAAAAAGTTAAAAGAACAAAGCCAAAAACTTATTGAGTTACAAAAAACAATTGAAATTTTAAATAGAACTGTAAATACTCAAAGAATAGAGTTAGATGAAGCAAAAGGCTTATTAGATGTAATTTCGCAATATAGTTATGCTTTAAAAATATTAGATGATTATGACCATCAAAATTTAAATAAAGGTAGTGTAACTCTAGAAGAAAGTTATAATCTTTCTTATGAAGAATCTATGAGAATAATAGAGTTGATGAAAGATGAGTTTTCAACAGATCTTTTCGGTAGAGAAAAAGACGAATCATTTAAAGGATCTTTAGGAGCGATTTATCAAACAGCATTTGGAGAGGAAGTTTATCCGAGTATAGAAGAGAAAGCTGCGAATCTACTATATTTTATTGTAAAAAATCACTCTTTTTTAGATGGAAATAAAAGAATTGCAGCAGCTATATTTATATACTTCATGCAAAAAAATGATATTCTTTTTAGGGAAGATGGTTCTAAGAAAATAGCTGATAATACTTTAGTAGCAATAACTTTAATGATTGCAGAAAGCAAACCCAATGAAAGAGATCTGATTATAAGTATTCTAATAAATCTTATAAATAATGAAAACTAGGTGATGAGAAATGAAAAAGTATTTAATAACAGGTGGAGCAGGGCAGTTAGCTAAAGAGTTTCAAAGGTTTTTTAAGAAAAACAATATAGATTTTTTAGCACCAAATAGACAGGAATTAGATATAACAGATTTTTATAAAGTAAGAGATTATATTCTAAATAATGATATAGATTTAGTTATAAACTGTGCTGCATATAATTTAGTTGATAAAGCTGAAGAGGAAAAAGATACTGCATATACAATTAATGCCTATGCAGTTGAGAATTTAGCTAAGGTTTGTAGAGAGAAAAAGATAGAGTTTGTTACATATTCTACAGATTTTGTTTTTGATGGAGCTAAGGGGAATGAATATACTGAAGAGGATGAGATAAATCCTCTATCTGTTTATGGTCGTAGTAAAGCTTTAGGAGAAAGATTAGCTTTAGAAGAAAATAAGAGAACTTTTATTTTTAGAGTATCTTGGGTTTTTGGAGAAGAGGGTAAAAACTTTATAGAGCAAGTAAAGACATGGGCTAGTACTAGAGAGAGTATAAAAATAGCCACAGATCAAGTATCTTCTCCCACAAGTACAAAGGATATAGTTGATATAACTTGGAAAATATTAAATTTAAGAGGTAGAGACTATGGGATATATCATATAACTGGAGATGGTGAAACCTCTCGTTATGAACAAGGAAAATATATTTTAGAAAAACTGGGATATAAAGGAGAGATTTTAGAAGGGAAATGTTTAGATTTTACTTCTTATGATATTAGACCTAAATATTCAAAATTAAGTAGTAAAAAAATAGAGGATATTTTAGGAATAAAAATGCCTAATTGGCATAGCAGAGTTGATGAGTATTTAAAAGTTGACAGTTAAAAAAAAAAATATTATAATTAGGATATAAAATACAGAAGATATAGTTATTAACGAGCAGGAAAGGCACCCTGCACGCTTAGGAAACTAAGTAAACAGATATGATGGATACGCCGCCCATCTAATAATTATATTAACTTACATGGTGAGGTAGGATAAATATCCTACCTCATTTATTTTAGGAATTTAATTGGGGGAGAAATGGAGAAAATAAGTAGTATAAGTAATAAACTTCTAAATAAATATAAGATAGAAATAGAAGATTTTAATATATATATACATTCAGGAACATTTAAACACATACAAAAAAGACATCCAGAAATAGAATCTCCAAGAAAAGTTATAGAAGAAGTATTAAAAGCACCAGATTATATAGGACAACATCCAATAGAGAAAAATTCTATAGAGTTTGTAAAAAAAATAGATAATAACTATCTTGTTGCAATAAAAATAGATAAAAAAACAACTAAATTTATAGTAGCAACAACGTATTCTATATCAGAAGGAAAATTAAAAAAACATTTAGAATCAAAAAGATTACTTTTATCAGAAGAGTTTATAAAAACCTATTTAGTAACAGGTGGAGCAGGATTTATTGGTGCAAATTTTGTTAAAT
>OGWY01000423.1_pt1 | contig 35284 bp, 26 predicted proteins | sample 1576121 | NCBI WGS metagenome assembly OGWY01 (sample SAMEA3541543, study PRJEB24748) | human gut metagenome | biome: human gut; feature: human-associated habitat; material: faeces | place: China | collected 2012 | reverse complement strand
CTGGTGACGAACCGCGACGGGAAAATCCTCCGCACAGTGAAAATTGAGGAAGGCGTATAATATGAAGACAGTCAAAATCCGTTTAGACGGCCTCGGCGGAATGCCGATGGATGAAAAGACGCTCAAAAGCACCTACGCGACCGGCATGGACTTTGAGCCGGACGAGCGCCGCATGACGATTGACAGCGAGGGTATCGTGTCCCTGCAGGTGACGAAAGAACCGTACATGATTCACGTCAAGATGGCGGTGCCGCTCTACGGGCATCTGTGGGTGATGGCGGACAATCAGGGGGAGGGGTACACGGGCGAATTTGTGGACTTCGTGACGGAGGCTATCCGCACTTATATCCACCATGCGCAGAAGTACGCGGCGGGTATCACGCTGTCCCCGACGACGCAGGGGCATCTTGACGCGGCGATTGAATTGCAGCACTTGGCGAACCGCGGGCAGGATACGCCGGACAACCGCCTGTACGCGCTGTCGAACGCAATTTACGCGGCGGAGGGGGCGCTCGTAGAGTCAGCCCGTGCAAAGGCGTTCGCCGCGCCGAGAAGCGACCTCAAACTTGGCTGCAATTTCGCGCGCTACACGTCGGATGCCTCCCGGTATGCAAAGTTTTTCGCGCAGGCGTTCGATTTCGCGACGATTCCGTTCTATCCGCGCACGACTGTGCCGGAGAAGGACTGCTACGACTATTCGTATGTGGATCATGCGCTGTCGTTTCTGCTGGACAAGGGAATTACCCCCAAGGGGCACCCGCTCTGGTTCGGACATCAGGACGTGAACCCGAAGTGGCTGTTCGGTCTGCCGTACCCGGAAGTGCGCCGGGAAGCCGCGAACATCGCGCGCCACCACGTCAGCACCTACCGCGACACGATTCAGTACTGGGACGCCATGAACGAAGCGCACGACTGGGCAAATTGCTTCGAGCTGACGCAGGAACAGCTGATTGACATCACCCGCGCGACGACCGACGCATTGCGCGAAGGAAACGACAAGGCGGTGTCGATTGTCAACGTCTGCCTGCCGTTCGCGGAGTACGTCGCGGGGCGGTACAACTGCTACGGCGCGCTGCCGGAGCATCTGCGCAGTCCGCTGAGCTACTTCAAGACCATCATCGAAGCGGGGATTGACTTTGACGTGGTGGGTATTCAGCTGTATTTCCCCGGCAGGGACTTGGTGGCGGTGGACTTGCTGCTGAACGCCTTCGCTGCGCTGGGCAAGCCGATCCATATCACCGAAATGGGCGTTAACGGCGGCTTCCGGCAGAAAGGAAACGCGGGCAGCAGCTGGTCGCAGATGGCAATGTCCGAGGGTACTTGGCATGGCGGCTGGAACGAACACACGCAGGCGGACTGGCTGGAGCAGTTCTACACCATCGCCGCGTCGCGCAAGGAGATTCAGGCGCTGACGTGGTGGGATTTTATCGAGCCGAGCTTCTCCGGCAACGGCGCGATGCTCTACGAGAACGAGAATCCGCGTGAATCGTATTTCCGGCTGCTGGCGCTGAAAAACCGGATTATCCGCAAAGCATAACGAATATCCTGTTTCCAGATGAAAATGCGCCAAGATGCGCAGGCGAATCTGGAAATAGCATTCTCTGATATAGAATAGAAAAATCCCTGCTGACTGTCTTAAAGGACATATCAGCAGGGATTTCTGATTTAAGCATCTTTAGGCATCAATCCGCCGGGATGTACTCGCCGTAGATGAACTCGTGCAGCGCCCGCACGTTCTTCGGGAAGGACTTGCTGCCCATGTTGATGACGCTTGCGCCGTCCACGTCAAGGTAGGAGTAGGTGCCGTCCATCGGGACGTGGTGCTGCTCCAAAAGAGACTCGCCGCGGGTCAGGCGGTCGGAAATACCCGAACGCAGGACGCCCAGCGCCAAATCAAAGAGCGTGCTCGCCTTCATGTTTGTCTGCACATAGGGCATACAGGCGTTCAGCAGGTTGTTGAGTTCCGTCATGCTCATGCCGCCGTCCAGCACCTTTTCCAGCAGCAGCTCCATCAGCTTGCGCTGGCGCGCCGTGCGGCCGAAGTCGTTGTCCACCTTGCGCAGACGGGCGTACATGACCGCCTGAATGCCGTCGCAGTGGTGCGTGCCGGCTTTGTTGGGCAGATTCTCACGCTCGTAGTCCTTGCTCTGATTGTCGTACTTCGGCGGATGCTGGCGCAGGTAGGTGTTAATGGCCTTTGCTTCCTTTGCGGTCATTTCAATGTCAATGCCGCCCAAGCTGTCAATGATGGATGCCAAGCCATAAAAGTTGATGGTAATGTAATTTTCGATGTTCAGTTCAAAATTCTTGTTGATGGTGCGCATGGCAAGCTGACCGCCGCCGCGCGAATAGGCGGTGTTGATGCGGTTCTTGTTCTTGTAGCCGGGAATGGTGACATACAGGTCGCGCAGGATGCTGGTCAGCTTAATCGAGCCGTCGTCCTTGTTGATGGACACGATAATCTGCACGTCGCCATTCTGCAAGCCGTCCTCCAGCGACGTCGAGCGGGTATCCACGCCGACGAGCAGGATGTTGACGACGTTCGAGGGAAGGTTGGCGTTGATGTCCAGCTTATCGGGGTCAATGGTGTCGTCGATTTCGTTGTCCGTGATTTCGATGGTCGAGCCGTCGTCATCAAAAAATACGTCGCCGCCAAGGTCGTCGTCATCATCGAGGATAATATCGCCATTATCACTGATGGTGTAGTCCTCACCCGCGGACGATTCGGTCACGCTGCCGACTTCCTCGTCCAAATCATCCGTCAGGTCAATGCTGCCCGCCAGTGCGCCCGGCATCAGCAGGCAGAAAATCATCAGCAGCGCCATCCACTGCTTCCACATCTTCATGGGCAAATTGCCTCCTTACGGGAAATTTCGTCGTATACGTTCCTATTATAGCGGCTTGGTGGGAAAAATGCAATCCATTGCCGACTTTTCGCGGAAATTGTTACAATTGCGCAGGCGCGCCGAACACGCCGCGCAGGAAGCGGATGCTCTCCAGCAAGGCCTGTTCGCTTTCGACAAGCTGCGCGTACGGTTCGAGAATCACCGCGCCGTCGAAGCCATCCTCGCGCAGGACGCGCGCAAACTGCTGCCAGTCAAACACGCCGCGCCCCGGCAGACACAATTTGCCATCCGCCGTCCAGTCCAGCACATGCAGGTGGCGCACATGCCCACGCATGGCGCGCAGCATGTCGAGGGGGTCAACGCCCGCCTGATGCACCTGTTTGGTGTCAAGCACGAACTCCACGTCCGGGATGCGTTTGAGCAAGATGCGCACGTCCTCCGGCGTGGCGACGCTGCACCAGCTGACGCTCTCCCACAGCACGCGCAGGTGATGCCGCGCCGCGCGCTCACGCATCTGGTCGAAACGCTCTTCCAGGAAGGGGATGTTCGCGGGCGAAAGATGCCCCCGCACGCCGAACGGCCCGTGAAAGATGTAGTACGCCGCGCCGAGCGACTCTGCCGCACGGCAGACGTTCGCAAACATTGCAAACGCATCGTCTGACTGGCGCGCGGCGCGGCCGAACAGCTGCGGCTCAAACTGCGTGCCCAGCGGGTGCACCGACGTGACGGGGAAGTTGTTCATGTTGTAGCGCATTCGGAAGGTAAAATCCGTCGTGTATTCGCTGGGCGTTTCCAGAAACACTTCGCAGGTGTCCAGCGGCAGCTCCGCAATGTGCGCGGCGGCCTCATCCGTCTCCAGCTGACCGTAATAGGCGGCGCTTGACAGCCCGATTTTCATGCCTGATGCCCTCCCGGCTGATTCAGCTCGTCCAGTGTGAGGGAGAAGGAGGGAACAAATTCGCGGATGAAGTCCTGCACTTCAGGCAGGGTGATGGCATCTAACTGACGGCGAATCGCCTCGCCCGCCGCGTCGAACTCGTGATTGCCCGCGCGCCGCTCTTCCACGCACTTGAGGTACGCGCTGAGCGAATCCGCCGCCTTGACGATTTGGTGGTCATAGTCGTGCCCCTCGCACAGGTACGGCGCAAAGCACTTGCGCAAATCCTCCGGCAGCATGGCAAGCAGGCGGTCGTTCGCCATTTTTTCTACATCTTTATATGCGCCGCGAAGCTCCAATGAATGGTACTTGACGGGCGTGGGCATATCGCCGGTGATCACCTCGCTGGCATCGTGATAGACAGCGAGGGTGACGATATGCTCCGGGTTGCAGTCGCGCCCGTAGCGATTTTTGCCGATGAGCGCCATGCCATGGGCAAGCATGGCGACTTGCAGGGAATGCTCCGCGTCGTTCTCGGACATGGACGAGCGCATCAGCCCCCAGCGGCGGATATAGCGCAGGCGGGCGATATAGGCGAAAAAGTGGTGAATCATCGGGAAAACTCCTCCTGTTGGGGTGATTTTGTGCTGATGGAAGCGAAATTGCTGCTTGCAACAGAATCATCTTCAGCGCTGAATGGTTCTTTGGCTAAACACGCGGACGCAGCATGAGAGTGTGCTCAACCCAATCGCGCGAAAGGGTCAAGGGACGAAGTCCCTTGTCTCCCATTGTACTTGCTTTTTTTGCGCGAATCAAGGGGAAAAAAGCAAAAAGATGTTGACAAATTTCACAGGAATGGGTATGATAGGGAGGACAATCGTATCATCCGCGATGGGAGCTGTGGGCGAGGGCTGCACGGCTGAGAGGGCATTTTGCCGACCATTTGAACCTGTGTAGGTCATCCTACCGTAGGGACAGCGGAGGGACACGCGCATTTTGCGGGGAATTTTTCCCGTGCGGACGGCGCGGTTGGGAGAAGAATCTCCCCCTCCTGTTTCCTGCGTGCAAACGCGGGATTTTTTCATTTCCGGAATACGAGCGTCACCCAATACGCCGAAATCGGCGAAAACAGGAGGAAAATCAAGATGGCAAACTGGTTCTTGGGTCGCGCGCTGGCGGAGGAAGCCGAAGCGGAAAACGCGGCATGGTCGTTCCTTGGCGAGGGCGTGACGTTCTGGGTCACGGTGGCGGTGATGCTGGTCGTTGGCGTGGCGGTGTACCTCGTCACCCGCAAAAAGGGCAGCAAGAAGTCCTTCTGGACGGCAAAGACGATGGCAGTCGGCGCAATGTGCATGGCGCTGTCGTCCGTGCTGAGCCTCATCAAGCTCTGGTCGATGCCGATGGGCGGGTCGGTGACCCCCGCGAGTATGCTGCCGCTGCTGCTGTTCGCGTACTGCTACGGCGTTGGCCCCGGCATGGTGCTGGGCGCGCTGTACGGCGTGATGCAGTTTGTTCTGGACGGCGGCGCGTGGGCGGCACTGGGGCTCATCCCGAATCTGCTGGATTACCCGATTGCCTTCGCGATGACGGGTCTGGCGGGCTGCTTCCGCGGCAGCAAGGCGAAGATGGCCGCGGGCTTCGTGCTGGCGTGCTTCGGGCGGTTCGCGTCGTCGTTCCTCTCCGGGGTCTTCTTCTATGCGTCCTCTGCGCCGGAAGGTATGAACCCCGTCTGGTACTCGCTGACCTACAACGGCAGCTATATGCTCGTCGAGTGCATCATCTGCATCGTGCTGGGGCTGCTGGTCGGGGAGCGGCTGGCGAAGGAACTCAAGAAAGTCGCATGACGAATTTCCCTCGGAAGATGTTCCGGGGGATTTTTTCGTGCGCTGATTCAGCAGGATTTTGCCCCCCCGCGGCGAAATCAACAGGTGGAAAACGAATGGGGAGGCTAACACGGATGATTGACCTTTGCACGCTGGGCACGGGCGGCACGATGCCCCTGCCGGATCGCGCGCTGGCGAGCCTGTATGTGCGCGTGGGCGGCCGCGCGGTGCTGGTGGACTGCGGGGAGGGCACGCAAATTGGCATACAGCGCCTGTCGTGGGGCATACAATGTATTGATGCCATTTTGCTGACGCACTACCACGCCGACCACTGCTCCGGGCTGCCGGGGATGCTGCTTGCCATCACCAAAGCCGGGCGGACAGCGCCGCTGCACATCTACGGCCCGATTGGGCTGGAGCGCGTAGTCGCCGGGCTGCGGGTGATTGCGCCGTCGCTGAGCTACCCCATCGTGCTGCATGAAATCATCGACGATTATTCGCCGTTTGCCGCCATTGGGCTGACGATAACGCCCTTTCCGCTCAGGCATGAGATGCCCTGCATCGGCTACCAGTTTCATCTGCCGCGTCCGGCGCTGTTCGACCCCATCCGCGCGCGGGCGCAGGAGATTCCGGTGAAGCTGTGGAGCATCCTGCAGCGCGGCGAAACGGTCAGCATGGACGGGCAGATGTACTATCCGCATCAGGTGCTGGGGCAGCCGCGGCGGGGGATTACGTTCGTTTACGCGACGGACACGCGCCCTGTGCCGGGCATTGTGCGCATGGGGCAGGACAGCGACCTGATGATTTTGGAGGGCATGTATGGCGCGGAGGAAAAGCTGCCTTTGGCGCACAAAAACTGCCACATGCTCTTCCGGGAAGCGGCGCAGTTAGCGCGGGACGCCGGAACGAAGCGGCTGCTGCTGACGCACTTCTCCACATCCATCGAAACGCCGGAGGAATTTCTGCCGAATGCGCAGGCGGTGTTCCCGGAAACGACGTGTGCAACGGACGGCATGACGCTGACGCTGCGTTATCCAGAGGAAGCATAATAAAAACTTCCGGGACAATTCTATTCCGAAGGAGTGCACCGAAGGAGTCCAGAGGGCGATCGGAAAGCCCTCTGGAAGCATGGCGATTACCAGAAAGATAGAAAAAACAACTATGCCATTATAACAATTGCCATCAGCAAAATTGGAGGAATCATCACCATGCCAAGCGAATTGGAACGATTCAACGAGCGGATGCAAGCCTTCTTCGCGCCGCTGTGGCCGGGGGAGGAAAAGCCACTGGTGCTGGGCGAGGGGTGCAGTGAGCGCCCGCCCGTGATGCTCATCGGAGAAGCGCCGGGGGAACAGGAAGCCATGTCCGGGAGACCTTTTGTCGGCAAGGCAGGGAAGAACCTCGATGGCTTCTTGACGGTGCTGCAATTAAACCGTGAGGATATTTATATCAGCAACGTCGTGAAAATCCGCCCGACGAAGGTCAGCGAAAAAGGACGTGTGTCCAACCGCACGCCGAACCGCGAGGAACTGGCGCTGTTTACACCGTATTTGCTGGAGGAAATCCTGCTCGTGCAGCCGAAAATGCTCGTCACGCTGGGGAATACAGCACTTCACGCGCTGCTTGGCGCGAAAAGCACCATCGGGGCGTGTCACGGGCAGGTGCTGACGGCGCATGTTCAGGCGGACAAGCAGACGGGGGATTTCCCGCTGTTCGCGCTGTATCATCCGGCGTCGATTATCTATAATCAGAAGTTAAAAGACGTGTATCAGGCGGATTTGGAGCGGCTGCACGGCGTGCTGGCGGCGCAGTGACAATTCAGACGAAAAAATGTATCTTTGAGACAAAAAGCATAGCCAAACGGCGAAAAAACTGCTATACTCAAAGTATCAATTCACGCGGAAGGAGGTACGGGACGTGATAGACTTCATCATGACAAATCTGCCCATCATAGTTTGCTTTGTGCTGGGGATTGGGCTGCTGATTATGGAAGCACTGATGCCGGGGTTCGGTATCGCAGGCTTCAGCGGCATTGCGCTGGAGATTGTCGCGCTGGTGCTGACGTGGCAGCAGCACGGCACGATGGCGACGCTGGGGATGCTGCTGATTGTGCTGTCTGTGCTGGCGATTGCGATTTCCACATCACTGCATTCGCTGACAAAGGGCAAGCTCAGCAAGAGCAGCATCGTCAACAGCCACACCGAAAGCACGGACGCGGGCTACCGCTCGGCGGAGGACATGCAGGTGTTTCTGGGGCGCGAAGGCACGGCGACAACCGCGCTTAGACCTACCGGGCTGGGCGAGTTCGACGGCGTGCGGCTGAACGTGGTCAGCGAGGGTGACTTCATCGAGAACGGGACGAAAATCCGCGTTACGCAGATTGAAGGCTCGCGCATCGTGGTCAGGAAGGTGTGAAAGACAGCGGAGCTTCCGCGGAAGGAAACGCTCTGGCGGCGGCTCATGAAGCGTTTTTTCCACTGAATGAACGCACGTTTCCCCCAATTAACACGCGGAAACTGCATGAAGAAGTAACCAACTGAATCGCGCGAAAGAGGCAAGGGGCAATTGCCCCTTGGAAGCGCTTTTTCCACTGGATGAAAGCACGTTTCCCCCAATCAACGCGCGGAAACTGCATGAAGAAGTAACCAACTGAATCGCGAGAATGGGTCAAGGGGGGACTTCGTCCCGTTTCCTTTGTCCCTTGTGGAGTCCAGAGGCAAAGCCTCTGGTAGGGTTAGGGGCAAAGCCCCTGTTAGGAGGATTGTAACATGGATGGCAATATGGCAATGATTCTGGGTATTATCGCTGTGGTGTTTGTGGTGGTGTGCGTATTCCTGTCGTTCGTGCCGCTCGGACTGTGGATTTCCGCGCTGTCCAGCGGGGTGCATGTGTCGATGGGCGCGCTCATCGGCATGAAGATTCGCCACATTAAGCCGCATCGCCTCGTGCAGCCGCTGATTAAGGCGAACAAGGCGGGTCTGGGTCTGAACATCTCCCAGCTGGAAACGCACTTCCTCGCCGGCGGCAACGTTGACCGCGTGATTAACGCCCTGATTGCGGCGCAGCGCGCGAACATCCCGATGGCGTTCGAGAAGGCGTGCGCGATTGACCTCGCGGGCCGTGACGTGTTCGAGGCGGTGCAGATGTCCGTCACCCCGAAGGTCATCGAAACCCCCGTCGTCGCCGCAATCGCGAAGGACGGCATTGAGCTGCGTGCCAAGGCGCGCGTCACCGTCCGCACGAATATCGACCGTCTGGTCGGCGGCGCGGGCGAAGAAACCGTTATCGCGCGTGTCGGCGAGGGCATCGTGACCACTGTCGGCTCGGCGGAAACCCACAAGCAGGTGCTGGAGAATCCTGATCTGATTTCCCGCACGGTGCTGTCCAAAGGCTTGGACGCGGGCACGGCATACGAAATTCTCTCCATCGACATTGCCGACGTGGATGTTGGCCGCAACATCGGCGCGCAGCTGATGATGGATCAGGCGGAATCCGACCGCCGCGTTGCGCAGGCGAAGGCAGAGGAACGCCGTGCCATGGCTGTCGCGCACGAGCAGGAAATGAAGGCTGCCGTGCAGGAGATGCGCGCAAAGGTCGTCGAGGCGGAAGCTGAAGTTCCGAAGGCGATGGCGGCTGCCCTGCGCGAAGGCAAGCTCGGCGTGATGGACTACTACCAGATGCAGAACACGATTGCGGATACGTCCATGCGTGATTCCATTGCCAAGGCGAGTGCGCCGCAGAGCACGCCCACGCACAGCTTGGAGAAGAAGTAAGCCGCTGCTTGACCGAAAGGAGGGGCAGCAATGTCAATATCATCCTATTTAGCGCTGATTATCATCGTGATTATCGTCAACGTGGTGAAGAGCGCACAGAAGAAGAAAGAAGCCGAGGAAGCGCGCCGGATGCCGACCGCGAAGGCACAGCAGCCGAAGCAGTCCGCGCCGAAGGTGCACAGTCAGCCGATTGTGCCGACGCCCGCGCCGATGCCCGCCCATGCACACACGACCGTCCATGCCGCGAAGCCGAAGGTGCATGAGCATCTGGCGGCGGAGTGCGACCTGGATGCGGAACTGCAGGGGAGCATAGGGTACGACAGCCCGGAAGGACGCGACAAGTGCCACGAGGACGAACTGTTCCCGGCGCACGAGAAGCGCCCGGAAGCGCCGCACGAGGAGGTGCGGTCCGGCTTGAAGCTGGATTTCAGTCCGAATGCGATGGTGCAGGCGATGGTGATGCAGGAGGTGCTGACGCGCCCCTGCGAGAGAAGGAAGCGCTGATAAGCACAGCCCCTCTGCTATCGGTGATTGATGGCAGAGGGGTCTCTGTCGCAGGGGTTTCGCGCCCACAGACGCGAAGTCCCTGCGTAACACGCGCATATAGCATGAAATCGCGCGCAACTCAATCGCGCGAATGGGTCAAGGGAGGAACTCCCTTGAAGGAAGGTGAACACCCATGGAGACACCAATCCGCGTGGTCATCGCGGACGATAATGCCGATATGCGGCGCATCGAACGCATGATGATCAGCCGCGCAGAGGGTTTTGAAATCGTGGGGGAGGCGGAGGACGGCGTGCAGCTGCTCACCCTTGTGGAGCAGGAAAAGCCTCAGCTCGTTTTCCTCGATGTCGAAATGCCCGGCAAAACCGGCGTTGAGTGCGCAAGGGTGATACAGGACATGAACCCCGCGATTGTGCTGATTTTCGCGACGGCGCACGATGAATATATGGGCGACGCCTTTGAGGTGTACGCCTTCGATTACCTGCTCAAGCCCTTCAAGAAGGAGCGCGTGATGCAGACGCTCGAACGCGCGAAGAAGCGCATCCGCCATCAAACCGACGGCGAAACGCCCCTGCCCGTGCATCCCACGCCCCACCCGGTCAGCGGGCGGCTGATGCTCCACCATAAGGATGGCGTGTCGTTCCTGAATGTCAGCGACATCGTGCTTGTGCAGCGTGAAGACCGCACGACCGTGTTTTACACCGCGTCCGGCGAACGATATGTTACGTCCGATTCGCTCTCTGACACGGAAGCACGGCTTGATTCATCCATCTTCTTCCGCTGCCACAAAAGCTACATCATCAACCTCAACCACATCAAAAACATCACCCCCTATGGGCGCTGGACGTACATCGTCCATTTGCAGGGGACGGAGCAGGACGCGCTCATCACGCACGAAAAGTACGAGGAATTGGAGAAAATGTTCTCCTGACCTGCTTGACAAGATTGGTGCGCTGTGCTATCATAGAAACGCGGTTAGAAAAAACTAACCGCAAATTTTTGACCGGATGGTTAGTGAAAACTAACCGCAAGGAGGAAAACATGAAGCACCCTGTGAAGAAAATCATTTCCCATCTGCTGATGTTCGCCCTTGTGCTGTGCGTGGCGATTGCGCCCAGTCTGGCTGAGAGCAAACCCGATTGCCTGCAAACTATCAGCGGGGAAAACGGCACGACGTACAGCAATCTGTTCGATGTGATTCTGTCTGACGACTACGACAGCGTGTGGGAAGAACACTGCAAGGCGATTGTGGGCGAGGAGAACGCGGCAGAAGCAGTCGAAATGCTCAAATCCTTCATCAGCGGCGACGTGTATGGCGACGACGCAGTAGCGCTGTACGGCGACGGCTCGGAGGGCTTCATCTTCGACTGCTGGTATTTGAACGATGTCAAGTCCTTCACCATGAACGGCGACGAGATTACCATCAATAAGCTGGATGGCACGAGCGAAACGCACAAGTACCGCTGCATCGGCACCTATCAGATTGGCGCGGACGAAACGATGACGTGGGGCGGCGAGACGTTCTGCCCGGCGTTTGACTGCGAGGTGTATCAGGCAACTGACGACGCGGGCGACTTCACCTACTTCTTCTTCCGCGACGACACGATGGAAACGACCTACCACATCGAGTTCCGCTATGGCAGCGATTTGGCGGCGCTTCAGCAGTACATGAAGGGGCAGTATGCCTACTGGCTGGCGGCTGGCATCGACGCGAACGCTGACGCGGAAACGATTGACAACGTGATTGCACTCTTCTGCACCGAGAACCTCAGCGCGGAAGAATAATCGGTATCAAAAAAGGCGGGAATCCGTTGCGATTCCTGCCTTTTTGCGTTTTGGGGATTACACCGCGCCGATATCCGCCTGCCACATGGCGAACACGTTGTCTGCCGATTCGCCGTTTGCAATCTCGGTGATGTAGTCCACCATCTCTTCCAGCGTGTTCAGCGCCAGCGACGTGTACGCCAGCACGTTGTTTCGATCCCAATCGGTGATGTTCTCCGGGTCAACGGAGAGGAAAATCTCATACGCTGCGTACCACACGTTATCCGACTTGATGACCATCAGCTTGCCGACATACAGCGTGCTGTTGACCCTGTTGAAGAAGGAAATCACCTGCGGCACAAGCGCCTCATCAAGCGGATTGGAGTAGCTGACGTTAATGGTGACGGCATCGCTGTACGCGTCAAAGATAACATCCGCGTCACCCAGCGAGTTCTTGTCCAGCGCATAGCCAAGATAAATGCGGTAGCTTTCCTCGTCGGCGGTCATCTCCAAATCGACCGACTTCAGCTCATCCAGCAGCATGTTGTAGAGGTTCTGGCAGGCGGCGTCATCATCCGCGAAGGAGAGCGTCGGCACAAGCGCCAGCGCAAGCACAAGCAGCAGAGAAAGCAGCTTTTTCATCAGGAAAGCCCTCATTTCCGGCGAAATTCGCCAAGTTTCTTCCATTATAGCATGGGTCAGTGCGACGTGCAAGGGATTTTTGCGGTCATTCGCCCCAAACGTCCGAGAGCCACATGGCGTACACATTCTTCGGCGTTTCGCCCTTCTCCAATTCTGGCAGATAGTCTGTCATCTCTTGCATGACGTAAAAGGCGTTGAAGGTGTAATCCATCACGCACCCGCGATCCCAAGCGTCAATGTCCTCCGGATTGATGGACATGAAAACCTCGTAAGCGGGATACCAGTCGCCGTCAATGTCCAACAGCATCATCTTGCCGACATACAGGCTGTTGTTGAGATAGTTGAAGAAAGTCAGTACGTCCGGCATCATGGCTTCGTCAATTGGCAGTTCGTAGCTGACGTTGATGGTGCAGCCGTCCTCGTAGGCGGTGATACGCACCACCGCGTCACCGTAAGTGTGCTTGCTGAGCGGATAGAAGAACATCACCTCGTAATCATCGTCGTAGCGGGTGAAATCAGTGCCGTCCACCTGCTTGAGAATCATTTGGTAAATATAATTGGCGGCAATGCTGTGCTCGGCAAGGGAGAACATCGGCAGAAGGCAGAGTACAAGCATCAGCGAAAGCAGTTTCTTCATCAGCAACCCTCGTTTCCGGCGCATTTTCTTCATTATAGCATGATGGACTGCGCCGCGCAAGTATCATCCGCGGCATAATGGGGCAGAATGACCGCGGAGGATGAGAATATGCTGACGATTTTTCTGCGTTCGGTGATTTTGTATGCCGTGTCCCTGCTGGCGATGCGCGCGATGGGCAAGCGGCAGGTGGGGCAATTGCAGCCGTTTGAGCTGGTGGTGGTCATTATGATTGCGGAGCTGGCGGCGACCCCGATGGGCGGCGTGGGCATTCCGATTCTCTACGGTTTGCTGCCGATGGCGGCGCTCGTCGTGTGCCATGGGCTGCTGACGGCGCTGTGCATGAAGTCCGAGCGCGTGCGGGTGTGGCTCTGCGGGCAGCCGACGGTGCTGGTGCGCAACGGCGTGATTTGCGAGAAGCAGATGCGGGCGTGCGCGGTGGACTTGAACGACTTGATGGAAGCCATGCGCGCCGGCGGCATCCTTGACCCGCTGGAGGTCGGCACGGCGGTACTCGAACCGGGCGGGAATATCTCCGTATTTCCGAAGGCGGACAGCCGCCCGCTTATGCCCAGCGACTTGGGCAAGATGCCGCCGAAGGAGGGACTTCCGCTGCCGCTGATTTTGGACGGCGAAGTACAGATGGAAAACTTGCAGCGCGGGCAGTTGAGCCTCAGCTGGCTGATGGGGCAGATTCGCGCGCTGGGGTTTGAGGGCGCGCAGGACGTGCTGCTGCTGTGCCTGAACACCCAGGGGATGCTGCTGGCGCAGGGGAAGGGGCGGACGCAGGTGCAGACGCATCAGGCGCTGCCGCCGCAGAAGGTGGTGTGGTGAATGAAGACCGGGGTGTGGATTTCGCTGATTCTGCTTGCGCTGACGATTGGGCTGGGCGTGTGGAGCGGGGAAGAGGTGCGCGCGCTGTCCGAGGAATACGCGGCGAGCGCTGAAGAACTGCGGACACTCGCGGAAGCGGAGAATTGGGCGGGCGCGGAGGCATCGCTGCAAAAATGCCAGAGCGTGTGGAAACAAAAAGTGCCGTGGCTGCAAACGCTCATCAATCATGATGATGTGGATGCAGTGACCACGGCACTGAAAAAAATCGAAGCAGGGATTTCGTCGCGCGAACTGCCCTTGTGTCTGGAGGCGTGCGCCGAATTGGGGGAACACGCCGAGCATCTGTATCACCGCGATGCGCTGACATTGGGCAATGTGTTGTAAGCACCGCGGGTGCTTCATGGTTAAACACGCGGACACAGCATGAAGAAGTACCCACTCAATCGCGCGAAAGGGTCAAGGGACAACGTCCCTTGCAGAGGCGAAATCCTTTACGTTCCCGACTGCACGGTAATCAAGTGAATTTCCGGCTGGCAGAATAACCGCGCCGGAAGTCCCGTTGTGCCGACACCGCGCGAAATCAGCAGCCACGAACGGTTCTCCAGCAAAAGACCGCTCTCGTAGCGCGACGGTACGCCGTTGAAGTTGAACGCTTCTTCCAGAAACGGAATCTGCCCGCCGTGCGTGTGCCCGAACAGCCCCAAATCAAACCAGTTCCCGCGTCCGTTGCGGTCGGTCAGGAGGAGCGAGGACGAAATCACCGACGGGTTGTGCGCCAGAAAGATGACGAAATCCTTCGAGTTGACTTGCGCCGCCACGCTCTTCGCATCGTCCATCTCCGTGCTGACGTCGTCGATGCCCGCAATGTAGATGTCGCTTGTGCCGATGCGCAGGGTCGCGACTTCGTTGCACAGCAGCGTCACCCCCGCTTTGGACATTTTGTTCCGCAGTGTGGATGGCTCCTCGCCCTTCTCCAACGGGCTGCGGTCGCATTCGCCCACAACGGCGTACACCCCGTAGTTGCTCGAAATGCGCCGCGGCAGATTCTCGAAAAACGCCGCCGCTGACCACTTGTCGCGCGCATAATCGCCGCCCAGCAGCACAATGTCCGCATTCAGCGCATTGATGCGGTTGATGAGCGACGATAGCCGCGCGTCCGAAAACATCTGTGTCCCGTAGTGGATGTCGGAGACGTAGACGATGCGCAGCTGCCCAATGCCTGTCGGCAAATCCTCGCAGGTGATGGCGGTCTGTGTCGTCCGCAAGGTGTACGGCTCGACAAACGGGTACAGCACGCACAGAATCAGCGCCAGAATTACCAGCCGCTTTGTCCACCGCCGCCGCTTCTCGCTCTGCGGCTGATACGCGCCCGCCCGCTGGGAGACATAGGGTTCGTCGTTGTCGCCGGGAAAGAGCCAGCTTTTGCGCATGGCGGAAACCTCCTTTGTCGGGGGGGACATCATCAAAACAGCTTCGGAAACAATCAACGATGGGAGCGGAAAACGAAGGGATGGAGGGGTGCTCGGCCCCCCCTCCTCGCGCCTGCAGGCGCGAAATCCCTGCTTACGCCAGCAGCAGCATCAGCGGCAGCGTCAAAATCGAGAATGCTGTTGACAGCGCCACCCCGCGCGAAGCCAGCGAATTGTCGCAGTGGTACATCTCGCTCTGCATGGCCGTCGTCGCCGCGCAGGGCATGGCGGTGCAAATGTACAGCACGCTCACTACCGCCGCGGGCAGACCCGTGAAGCGCAGCAGCAGCACCGCCGCCGGGAAGATAATCAGCCGCAGCGCGCACGCCAGCAGCAGCTTCCAGTCCTGCAGGTGTGCGAAGCGAAGATCAATCAGCCGCGCCCCGATGACGAACATAGCAAGCGGCGTCGTCACATTGCCCATCATCGACAGCGCGTCGTTGATGAAACCCGGCAGCCGCCAGCCCGTCAGGAACAGCACAAGGCCAACAATCACCGCAATCAGCGACGGGTTTGTCAGCAGTTTCTTGGGCTGAATCGCACTGATGCCGCCGAAGAAGAACGAGCCGAACGTCCAGCACATCAGGTTGAACGCGCCGACGAACACGACGGCGTAAATCAGCATATCCTCGCCCAGCGTCGCAATGACGACCGGGTAGCCCATGTACGCGCTGTTGGACAGCATGGCCAGGTTCGTCAGCACGCTGCGGCGTTCGTTCGGCTCACTGCGATAGAAGAAGTACGCAATCAGCCCGCTCAGAATCATGATGGCAAGGCTGATGAAGAATACGAGAATCAGGTCGTGGATCAGCTCCGGACTGGCATCCTTCTGCAAGCCGTAGAGCGTCAGGGCGGGAAGGGCGAAGTAGAGAACGATTTTGTTGAGCGTGGAAATGCCGTTTTCATCAACGAGCTTCCCCTTCGCTGAGAAGAAGCCGCAGAAAATCAGCAGAAACAGGGTGATAACCTGCAAAAAGACAGCCATAAATTACATCCTTTCTGAAATGCGTATTGACAAGCGCAAGTCGATATTGTACACTATTTCAGAAGAATGTCAAGGGAATCATAGCATATTTCCTTGAAAAATGGAGGAGAAAAAAATGGCTGATTTCCGCACCTTTGACCCCTGCAACCTGCTTGCGCCCGTTCCGGCGGTGATGGTTAGCTGCCGTGCGCCTGAAGCGGATGCGAAGCCCAATATTATCACCGTAGCGTGGGTCGGCACGGTCAACAGCGAACCGCCGATGATGTCCATTTCGGTACGCGGCAACCGCTTCAGCCATGACCTGATTGCAAAGAGCGGCGAGTTTGTGGTGAATCTGGTGGATGAAGCCCATTGCAAGGCGCTGGATTTCTGCGGCGTCCGGTCGGGGCGCGACGTGGACAAGTGGCAGGAGTGCCATCTCACGCCCATGCCCGCGCTGAACATGGAGTATGCCCCCGCGATTGCCGAATGCCCGGCGTATCTGGCGTGCAAGGTAGTGCAGCAGCTCGAACTGGGCAGCCATACGATGTTCGTGGGCAAAATCGTCGGTGTGCAGGTGCGGGACGATCTGTTCGCGACGGACGGTTCGCTGCATCTGGAAAAGGCGGGGCTGGTGACGTACACGCATGGCACATACCAGAAGGCGGCGGACGTGCTGGGCTTCTTCGGTTACTCCGTCGCGCGCCCGGAGGTACTCAAGCGGCGGATGGACGCGCTGACGAAGTAATACGAATTCAAAGGGGGCAGAAGCCCTCTTTTTTGATGCGCTTATTCCGCGCGCCGCCGCTTCGCCGGACGACACGAGCGAATCCACCGCAGCCCAGAAATCATGTCAAACTGCATTCGCGTATCCTCCAGCATATAAATAGGAAGAAACTCGCTCAATGGCGCGCGTCCCAGTCCTCCCGCAGCATTGCCCACAGCTCCACGTCGTGGAAATTGCCCTTGTTGAACACCTTGCCGCGCAGTGTCCCTTCGTGGCGCATACCGCATTTTTCCATCACGCGCCCGCTGGCGGGGTTGTCGCACTCGTGCATCGCCTCGACGCGGTGGAGGCGCAGGACGGTGAAGCATTCGCGCAGCACCGCTGCCAGCGCTTCGGTCATCAGTCCGCCGTTCCAGCAGGAGCGGGCGAGCGAATAGCCGAGTTCCACCACGCTGTCCGCGTCGCTGTAACTCATGAAGCCAATCGTGCCGACGACGCGGTTCGTTTCGCGCAGCACGATGCCCCAGCTGGACGGCGCGCCGCTGTGGTACTGGCTGATGATGTAGCGCAGGCAGCCGCGCGTATCCGCCATCGACTTGTGCGCATCCCAGAGAACATGCCGAGCGACTTCGGGGTCGCGGGAGTAAGCGAACATATCCGCCGCATCGCGCATCGTCAGCGGACGCAGGAGCAGCCGGTCGGTCGTCAGGCGCGGCAGGGACGCGAAGTAATCCGCTGCGGGAATCGGCTCATTCGGCGGATTGCGGTGGGAGAGCCATTGCCCCAGCTTTTCATACATGGCGGAAGAAACCTCCGATGATATGCGGCGAAAACGGCGCAAGCGGCACAGGGGGATTCCCTTGCTGACAGCCGACAACAAGCAGATACACACCCAGCGCCAGCATGAGCAGCATCAGCAGCAGAAAGAGAACATACAGGGGATGACGCTGCTTTTTTCCAGCCATAAAGCACCTCCGTCAGCGAAATTTTCCGAAAAAACGCGCAAAAATCCGTCCACACGATTGCATTTTGATGAAATATTTGTTACAATAAGCGTGGATGGAACAGAACGCGCGTTTCGCACGTTTATTGTTTGCAGGGGGCGGACAGCAGCTGCTGCACCATCAGGAGCGCCAGCGCGGTCTTGCCGTCGCGGAACGTGCCGTCCATCACCTTCTGTACCGCGTCGGAAAGCGGCATCCGCAGTGTGCAGACGAACTCATCCTCATCCGGATGCGTCTTTCCAGCGTGCAGCCCCGTCGCCAAGTAGAGGTGGATGCGCTCGTTGCAGAAGCCGGGGGTCGTCTCCAGCACGGTCAGCTTGCGCCAGTGGTCGGCGGTCAGCCCGGTTTCCTCGCTCAGTTCGCGCTGGGCGCAGACGAACGGGTCTTCATCCACCCCATCAAGCTTGCCCGCCGGAATTTCCAGCGTCAAGCGGCCAACGGCGATGCGATGCTGGCGGACGAGAATCACGTTCCCGTCATCATCCAGCGCGACAATGCCCGCCGCGCCCGGATGGCATGCCACCTCGCGCAGGGCGGTTTCGCCGTTGGGCAGGCGCACATGCCAATGCTCAACACGGATAATCTTGCCGGGGAAAACGACTTTCCCATCCAAATACTCTTCCGTCAGCTGCTTGTCGTCCATCATGGTCAAAGTCCTCCTCAAACAATAGGATGATTTTCGCCATAGTGATTCGACAAGAGACGCAAAAAATCCTGCGAATCGCAAGGAAAAATGCGGCAGGGTGCGGAAGATTGACAAACCGCGCCGCTGCGGTATAATAGAATGGCATCAGGCCCGCAAAGGGCAGGAGCAAGGAGGAAACCCAACATGAGAAAATCCGGCGTCAAAGGTCTTGGCCGTCTGCTGTCTGTGCTGATGGTGGCGGCGCTGCTGATGACAACCGCGATGGTTCCGGCGCTGGCGCTGGATCGCTGGGAGGACGTCGTCGTGTCCGTCATTTGGACGGATTCGCAGGGACAGCAGCAGACGACGCAGGCGTTCCCCGTGCCTGACAGCGCGGAACATGCGTATTGGGCGACGCTGGATGCGTCCGCCCTTTTCAGCACGGTTCAGGTGCAGGTTGTATCGTCTGACCCGGCGTATACTTTCTACTTGAAAGATTATGCGTCGGAAATCATGTGGACGCAGGATGCGACCGCCCTTGACCCGATGTATTCGTATGAAGTGGATTATTACTGCAACAGCGTCTATGAAGGGATGTTCCCGTTGTACCTCTCGTCGCAGGGAATGCCCGAAACGCCCGCGCAGGAGAGCGTCAACGTGCCGGTGTACTATGTGACGGAGGATGGCCAGCAGCTGGATTTCCAGTACGCAAGCTGCCTGACGAACGCGACTACCCAAGTGTACGCCAATTCCAGCGTTGTGCCGTGGGATTATCTGCTTGTCAAACCCGCGTCCGGCGTGGTGGATGTGTTTGTGGACAGCATGGGCAACGCGTCGCCGAGCGAGGTGCGCTTTGTCTACGCCGTGCCGGAGCAGCCGACCGAAGCGCCGACGGAAGTGCCCACCGAAGCCCCGACCGAGCCGCCCGTCATTCAGGCGGAAGTGACTGTGCTGTATCAGCTGGATGACAACGGCACGATTCTGGACACGCAGTATGTGATGCTGAATCAGGGCGACAACTATGTTACCGCCAATAGCGCGATGACTGCTGGGTATCAGCTTGTCGGCGAGGACACGGTGCATGTGTGGGTGGACAACGGCGGCACGGCGAGCGTGAATCCCGTTGTGTTCCACTATGCCACGCCGCAGCCGGTAACATCCAACATCGACGTGTTCTACTATCACGAGAACGGCACGCTGCTGGATCAGCAGTCGCAGACGCTGACCGAGGGCGTGAACTACATCTATACCGCCAGCGACCGCGTGGGCGGGTACGACCTCATCAGCGAAAATCCGCAGACGGTCACGCTCTATTCCGATGGCACGACCGACTTGGCGAGTGTGTCCTTCTTCTATGCCGACCCGCAGCCGACCGAAGTGAACGTGCCCGTGCATTACCTCAATTCCGAAGGCGAGCCTGTCGCGATGGACGACACGCTGACGCTGGGCGAGGGGACACACCTTGTGACGGCGAATCCGCAGGGCATGGCGGACGGCTATGTGCCGATGCCCGGCACGGAAAGCACGGTGGAAGTGAACGTTTCCGGCGGTATTGCGACGCCGAGCGAGGTGTATTTCTACTATTATATTCCCACGACGGAAGCACCCGCAACCGAAGCGCCGACCGATACCCCTGCGCCGACGGACACGCCCGCCCCGCAGACGATACCGGTGGCGATTCACTACTTCGACATGAGCGGCGTGGAAATTGCCGACCCGGTGGTGAAGGAACTGCTGCCGGGGACGTACCTGATGATTCCGGAGCGCGAAATCCCCGGTTACGAGCTGGACAGCACCCTGACGCAGTTTGACCTGACGGTGGATGCGAACGGCACGCTGTACATGGACGGCGAAGAAATTCCGGCGGATGCGGTCGGATTCTACTACCACCCGGTGCAGACTCCGACGGATGTTCCCGCGACGGAAGCACCGACGGACACGCCTGCGCCCGCGACGGAAGCACCGACGGACACGCCTGCGCCCGCAACGGACGTGCCTGCGACCGACGTTCCGGCGACGGACGCGCCGACTGATACCCCCGCGCCCGCGCAGCAGTTCGTGACCGTCACCATCCGCTACTACAACACGCTTGGCGAGGAGATTGCTGACGCAAGCGTGGCGGAGCTGATGCCGGGAACGTACCACGTCACGCCCGCGTATGACAGCATTCCCGGCTACGAGCTGGAAAGCAGCTGGACGTCGTTCGACCTGACGATTTATGCGGATGGCACCATTGCCATCAACGGTGACGAAGCGACGGCGGAAGACCTTGCGTTCTACTATCGCCCGGTTCAAAGCGCTGCGACGGATGTTCCCGTGACCGAAGCACCCACGAATACGCCGATTCCGACCGAAACGCCGACCACTGCGCCCACTGAAGCGCCGATTCCCGTCGGGCAGCCGGTCAACCGCTACGCGACCATCAACGGCAATAAGGTGGCGTTCCGCAGCGAGCCCTCGACCAGCAAGAGCAACACGGTCATCAAGCGCTTGGCGAATGGCTCGAACGTCTACGTCGTCAACGAAATGCTGAATGACAAGGGCGAACGGTGGAGCGTCGTCATGGTGGATGGGCAGAGCGGCTACATCATGAGCGAATTCCTGATCATCATGACGCAGGCGGAAAGCGACGCGTATGCCGCATCCACCGGCGCAACGCCTGTGCCGACGGCAACACCGATTCCGACCGAGACCCCGACGGCAATTCCGACCGAAATTCCAACGGAAGTGCCGACGGCTACCCCGACTGCCGCACCGCAGAACGCGACCATCATCATCCAGTATCTGGACAGCTACGGCAATCCCGTGGCGAATGCGCAGTCGATGACGCTCGCGCCCGGCACATACACCCTGAGCCCGATGCCGACGAATTTGCGGGATGGCTATGAGCTGATTCCCGGCAGCGAGCAAATCACCCTGACTGTTTTCCAAGACGGCACGCTGAGCATGGATGCGGCGGATATTGCCTTCTGGTATCGTCAGGTGGCGACCGCCGCGCCGACGCAGACCCCGACCGAGGCTCCGACCCCGACACCGACCGCTGTGCCGTATGAGGGATATGCCGTCACTACGCGCGAAACCGAAATGCGCACCGGCATCGGCACGGGCAACTACGTCATGGCGACGCTGCAGGCGAATGTGCTGGTGTATGTGAATAGCCAGCTGAGCACGGCAGGCGAAACGTGGGACATTGTGACCACGCTGGAAGGGACGTCTGGTTATGTGCCGGATGCGAACCTCCGCTACGTCACCGACGCGCAGGCGCAGGTGTACATTCAGCAGTGGAATCAGTCCCGCAGCACGCCCACGCCCAGCCCCACGCCGTACCTGACGCCTGTTCCCGCACAGGAGATGGGCTACGCCTACGCCGTGGGCAACAACGTGCCGCTGCGGCAGATGGCGGGCGACTTCAGCGCGATTGAGGCGTACCTGATGCAGGGCGAAGTTGTCTACGTCTCCGGCCAGGATTATCTGGGCAGTATGCCGTGGCACCGCGTGCAGTATAATGGGCAGTGGGGCTATGTGCGCTATGACATGCTCCGCTTCATGACGCAGGCGGAAATCGAGACATACCTGAACAACCTGAACGCCACGCCCGCACCCACGCTTGTCACCACGCCCCAGCCCTACGACCCAACGAACTACTCCAGCTACGGCTATGTGACCACGACGACCTCGGTCAACTTCCGCCAGCAGCCCAGCATGAACGCGAGCCGTATCAGAAAGCTGTACAACTACGCGTTCTGCTTCGTCCTCGGCACAACGACCGGAACGGACGGCGAAACGTGGTATCACATCCGCTACAATGACCAAGAAGGTTACGTCAACGGAAAATACTTCCATTGGATGACGGTGGAGGAGCTGGAAGAGTTCCTGCAAAGCAGCGAGTACATTCAGGGCATCCAGAACAACACGACGGGGAATGCCACTGCAAAACCGACCAGCGGTCTGATTCCGGAAGAAGACAAGACCATCAACGACTGGAAGGGCAGCGGCGCAACGGTCAGCTATGTGCCGTGGCAAGGCTTTTCAACGCCCGGCCCGCTGACTTCGCCCACAACTGCCCCTGCGCAGGAAACCGCCACGCCGACACCCTCCGCTTCGCCCACGCCGACGCTCGAACCGCTGCCCACCGCAGCCGCGACGTACCCCGTGACGAACGAGAGCGGCAACAGCGGGCTGGTTATCTTCATCGTGATTGCGGTCGTGCTGCTGCTGGGCGGCGGCGGATTCGCCTTCATGCAATACCAGAAGAAACAGCGTGAAGTTGCCATGAAGGCGGCACAGCGCCGCGCACAGGCAGCGCGCAATGCGGATCGTCCGGTTGCGCGTCAGGCGGGTCAGCCGCAGCAGATGCGCACCGGCGCGTACGCAACCCCGCAGCAGCGTCCGCAGACGAGCAATGGCGTTTCGCCTGTGCAGGTGCGCCCGGCGACACCCGTTCCGCAGACGCAGGATGTGCAGAACCGACCGCAAGTCGGTTATCGCACGCCGATTCAGCCCCTGACGAAGCCGCAGGAGACCCCGTCCACTGCCGCGCCGAAGAGCACGACGACGATGGAGAATCCGTATGCGCGCCCGGTGGCGAAATCGGCAGAGGAAGCGCCGCGCCATCGTCGCCGTACAGATCAGTATCGCCAGGATGACGACAGCGCAAACCCGAATGGGTAACAGAATATTGGGCAGGAGCAGCACGATTTGCGGGTTGCTCCTGCTTTTTTCGCGAATCAACAATATTATGCTGTTTTTTGTTTGCCAAGTCTGGAATGTTACATTGAAAAAGACGAACGAATGGCGTGGAAACAAAGAAAAAAGCGGTCGAAAATTTGCACGCGCTGAACGAAAATTCCGAAAAATCGAGGAGGGCAACAGAACAAAAACATTCCCGTAACGATAGTTTTAACATTAAAATTACAATACTCAGGAAACTAACAGACTGTTAACGTACGAAAATGACAAAATTGACACACGAAAGTGAGACAAAATACACAAAAATGCACCGTTTGAGCATAATGACTGTTATTTTTTCCGCCTTGACAGTTGAAGATTTGATGGTATAATAAACCATGTAAGAACTTGAACTGTGATTTGCCGGGAATTTGGCGAATTGCATATCGAGAAACGATAAATGTGTTACATGTGAAGGAGACGTGAACTGTGACAGAGAAGGAACTGCGGAAGCTGGGACGCGCGGAGCTGCTGGAACTGCTGCTGGAACAGGCACGGGAATTTGAAGCACTGGAGCAGCGGCTGAATGCAGCAGAAGCGGCGCTGCAAAGTCAGCAGCTGCAGCTGGAAACGTGCGGCTCGATTGCGGAGGCATCGCTGAAGTTAAACGGCGTGTTTGAGGCGGCGCAGAAGGCCGCGGAACAGTATCAGCAGAACGTTGAGCGGCTTTGCCAGGAGAAAATCAGCGCGGCAGAAAGCCGAGCGCAGGAAATCCTCGCGCGCGCAAAGAAAGCCGCCAATCAGCAGTAAAGAAACATGACAGAAGGGAGGGCGCGCAGGTGTCAGAAGACAAGAATCAGCAGAAAACGGGCAAACAATTGCTCAACGACACGCAGGAAGCGGCGGAACGCGCCCACCTGCTGCGGCAAATGAACCCCACATCCGCACAATTGGAAACGGAACTGAAGCATGAGAAACGCAAGCACAGCTACAACCGCGCCCTGCGCAGCACGCTCTATACGCTGCTGGTGGTAGCGGCGGTCGCGGTGCTGATTGCAACCATGGTCATGCCCATCCTGCAAATCACCGGCACGTCAATGACGCCGGTGGTCGGGCAGGGCGAAATCACAATGGTCGTGCGCGGGTCAAATCCGCAGCGCGGCGATATTATCGCTTTTTACTACAACAATAAGGTGCTGATTAAGCGCGTTATCGGCCTGCCGGGCGAGTGGGTCAACATCGACGGAAGCGGCAACGTCTACATCAATGGCGAACTGCTTGATGAGCCGTACATCACCGACCGCGCGCTGGGCGACTGCTCCATCACGCTGCCGTACCAAGTGCCGGACGGGCGGTATTTTGTTCTGGGTGATCACCGCTCCACCTCGCGCGACAGCCGAAGCACACTGGTCGGCCCAGTGTCCGAAGAGCAGATTATGGGGCGCGTAACGCTCCGCATTTGGCCGCTGAACCGCATTGGATTCCTGCAATAACGTAAGTACAATACAGCAAGAAGAGGAACACGGGTTCCAGAATCGGAGGATGCTGACATGAACCGCAAACTCATGGAATTAGCAGAAAAATACGTTGCGCAGCGGAAGCGCCGGATACGTCTACTCAAGACGGTCACGGCGCTGGCACTCGTTGTCGCCATCTGCACGTCTTATGTGCTGATGATGCCGGGTCTGACGATGGCGGCGGAAACGTACTGCGGGCTGGAGGAGCATACCCACACGGCGGACTGCTATGTGGACGAGCTGACCTGCCTGATTTCCGAGCGCGAGGCGGAGACAGTCTTTACCGATATTATGCGATGCAGCTTTGAACCGCACCACCATTCCTCCGATTGCTACAATGCGCAGGGCGAACTCAGCTGCGGCTACTGGGATGGCTACATCCACGAGCATGACGAGAAGTGCTACGACAGCAACGGCGTTCTTATCTGCACGCTGGAGGAGCATCCGATGCACAAGCACACGGATGCCTGCTACAACTGGGAAAAACAGCTGACCTGCACGCTGACGGAAAGCGAGGGGCACATCCACACGGATGCGTGCTATCGGGCGAAAGAACCGACTTGCGGTCTGTTTGAGAGCGAAGGCCACCAGCACACGGCGGATTGCGTGACGGAAACGCGCACGCTGATTTGCACCGAGGACGTTGCGACGAACTCCGACATGCCGCATGTCCATGATGACAGCTGCTACGAAGTGACCCGGACGTACACCTGCGGCCTGACGGAAGGCGAGGGCGCGCATCACCACACGGATGCCTGCTATCCGACGACGGAAGAACCGACTTGCGGTCTGTTTGAGGGCGAAGGCGCACACACGCATGATGATTCCTGCTACGAGATGGTGCGCGGCGACTTGAAGTGCAAGCTCTATCCTGACCCGGCGAAAGTGCACACGCATTCCGCGTCCTGCGTCGATGCGAAAACCGGTTACTATACCTGTGGTTATATTCAGGTGCTGCGGCATCAGCATACGAATGAATGCATTGTGACGGTGACGGCGGAGGATTCCGGCCATCATCACACGGCGGACTGCTATGAACGCCACTACATTTGCGGCAAGGAAGAACACCAGCACACGGCTGATTGTTACTATGACCCGACCCCGAACCCCAATGCGACGGCAGCTCCCGAAGTGACGGCTGAGCCGACGACAGCTCCCGAAGTGACGGCTGAGCCGACGGCAGCCCCCGAAGTGACGGCTGAGCCGACGGCAGCGCCCGAAGTGACAGCTGAGCCGACGGCAGCTCCCGAAGTGACGGCTGAGCCGACGACAGCTCCCGAAGCGACAGCTGAGCCGACGGTTGCCCCCGAAGTGACAGCTGAGCCGACGGCAGCCCCCGAAGCGACAGCTGAGCCGACGGCAGCTCCCGAAGTGACGTCAACGCCCACGGAAGCGCCCACAGCAACGCCTGCGCCTACGGAAGAACCGACGCTTGTGCCGCCTGTAACGCCCACGCCGACGGAAAACGCAGCCGAAACTGCTGCCCCGATGGACGAGCCGTCCCCGACACCTGCGCTTACGGTGATTCCGTCGATGGACGCTGATGCGGTGAAGCCGGACGACATGATGATGCCGTCGCTTGGACTCGACCCGGGATTCCTGATGATGGCGAACGAACCGCCTGCCGTCAGCGAGAGCGGCATGCAGATTACCAATATTACGGTATCGAACATCATACTTCCGGAAAATGCCAATGCGTACAACTATAGCTTCGCAGCGGGCTTCAAGATTTCGGATGAAGCTATTCTGCGCCATGGCGAAGGCAACAAGATTATTATTCCGGCAGAGAATACGCATATCAAAACGGACAGCACTTCTGTCTGGTCGGGCACGGACGCCAAATTCAGCAATGAAAAGCCGGCGTTTAAGTTCCAGTACAATCCCGAAACGAATAACGTTGAAATGTGGTTCACCGACGAGTATATGGACTTTGTCCGGAACAACCCCAGCCATGACGACCGCACCGGCACCATGAAGATGAGCGCCGAAATCCGCAAGGACGATGTTGAGAATCTGGGCAACGACGACCTGACCATCAAGTTCGGTGGCGCATCGACTACCGTGAAGTGGGAGGACATCGACAGGGGCAACAACTCCCTCCTCAGCGATTTGAGAACTTGGAAAAGCGGGGCTAATGTCAACTGGGAAAAAGGAACGATTGAGTATACCGTCAAAATCGAATCCACAAAGGGCACGAACGGCAAGAACGCGACTGCTCGAGACGTCATGACGGCGGTGAATAAGCAAATTGCCCTGACAAACATGACCGTCACGGAGGTTAAAATACACTCTAACTGGAGTCAGGTGCCCGCTGTTGACTCTGCTTCGACAGAAATCAAGACGGACGGTACATGCGCCTGCGGTACGACGGGAACGCACATTCACTACGTTTATGCGAACACGACAGACGAAAGCGGCAAGGTCCATACCATGACGACGGACTATGTGCTGCCGCCGCTTTCGGCAAATGAAACATACGAAATCAAGTATGAATACACGTTCGACAAGGACGGAATGACCGGTGAATACGATCAGCTGACAAATACTTTCACTGCGCAGAGTGGCGGAAAGTGGGATCATTCCCAGAATTCCTCTAACAGCAACCCTACTGACGTTCAGATTAAAAAGCTGCAAAAGAGCAGCCGGTACAACAGCAATGAGGGTTGCATTCAGTGGACGCTCACCGTCAACGAAAACCGTTTCAACATCAAGGACAAGACGCTGACGGACACGATGTTCGACCAGCTTGTGGACGAAAACGGCAGTCTGCTGTTTTCGAAGACGGACGGCAAGGGCTATGTGTCGCAAATCACGGCGAATAACACGCCTATCACCGCTGAAAACTACACGGATTACTTCACCGTGGAAACCGGCGCGGATGGCAAACCGCAGCTGAAATTCAAGGACACCACAGCTAAGATCGTAATCCAATACAAAACGCCGGTGGAAGCAACCGCGCAGAATCAACAGGTTACGAACACGGCGGAATTCGACGGCGAACAAAAGACAAGCACCGTGACCGTAGGGCAGGACACGCGTTACAATGTGGTGAAGTCGGTTGACGCGAGTATGCCGGCGGATCCGACGAAGAACGGCGAATACACCGATGGTCTGTATCCGGTAGCGTGGAACGCGACGTACACCTTCCCGGCGACGAAGGATGTTCAGTATAAGCTGAACTTCGGCGATACGCTTGACAAGAAGGTGGAATGGAAAAACGGAACAGAAATCATGCAGCACTACATGACGGCGGCTCAGGCGCAGACGTTGCTCAACGACATCAAAAACCTCGATGTTGTGAAAAAGCATGATGCGCAGAATGTGCCGTACACCATTACGCTGCTGACCTGCGACAGTCAGGGCAAAAATGAAGGCACGATGGTGGTGTCTGCGGAAACGACGCTGACGGAAGGCTACTACTATGGTTTCCGGTTTGAAACGACGGGCGAAGGCGTTGTGCTGAACGACGCCAATACGGATGTGAACGCGACGACAAGCGTTACGCTCCCGTACCAGACGACCATCTATCTGGAAAAGTCCCGCACGAGCGGGGTTGACTTCAAGAACACGGCTGTTAACGCGGGCAAAAACGGAGACGCGTGGTACAAGGCCGCCCCGAACGACCTGGTGGAGAAGAAATTCGGCAACCATGGCGTTGGTGATTTGAACGAACAGATCATCCATGAGAACGAGCTGTACTGGACCATCCTCCTGCGCAACGATGGCGTGGCGCACGACGAAATCACCTTGACCGAAACGCTCCCGCCGCACATTGTGGTGGATTACATCGAATACGGCAGATCGAGGCTGATTCTTAGCGAAGCGGACAGCACGAAGATGACCGTTGTCAATAAGAAGCTGGACAATGCCGGTACGATTCCGAATGGCTATGAGGTCAGCAACGAGTGGAGCGAGCAGCGCATTTCCATCAAGGCTGATTTGACGACGGTGGGCGAAGGCGCACAGCAGCAGCAGAGAATCAACATCTCCATGAAGCCGAATGAGAATACCGGCGGTTCGGAAACGATCCTCAACGGCAAGGCGGATATGACCGTCAAGGTTCACTGCAAGATTGCCGACGACTTCCTGGCAAACGCGGTGAACGGCAGTTTGAAGCTGGGCGTGCTGAACAACCAGCTGGACGTGGAATACGACGCGGCGCTCTATCACAAGGAGCAGAAGACCGAGCTGACCTACGAGGAAGAGACGGTCAAGCCGATCAACGTCCAAAAGGGCTACAGCGTCAAGGGCGGCGACCAGCAGGCGCGAATCACCTACACCATCGACATCAACCAGGCCGGCGCGGAGCTAAGCCCAAGCTCCAGCACCCTCACGCTGACAGATACGCTGTCGTATGACGTTGTTGGTTGGTGCAATAACTGGCCCAATAATTATATCTATCTGCGAGACGTCACGCTGGATGAAGGCTCCTTCAGGCTCTACGAGGCGCTGAAGGATGAAAACGGCAATCCGATTCTGAACGTTGATGAAAACGGCAAGGGACATTTGGTGCGCGGCGCAGAGATAGAGAAGTATCTCTGGAAGATGGAGTTCACGGAAACGGAGGAAGGGAATAAAACCTACCAGTATCCTGCGCAGGGAACGCCGAGCTTTAGCGGATCGACGGTAAACACGCGAAAGCTGAACATAACCGTCACCGTTCCGGACGGCAAGGCGCTGATTCTGGAATACACGGCGCAGGAGAACATTCTGCTGCCGCCTGAGGTGACGAACGAGTACAACTTCAACGACGTGAACCACAAGGGCATCAGTCCGGCGTTGAAAAACCACGCAAACCTTGAAGGAAAAGACAGCTCAAGTACCGAACTGAACAACAGCAATAACGACTACTTCAGTCAGGGCGGCGGCTACATCCACAACAATCTGGTCATCCGCAAGGTGGACAGCGCGAACACCTCGCTGCTGCTGCCGGGAACGGAGTTCACCCTCTACGCATGGAACACGGAAACCAACAAGTTCGAGGCGGTTGGCGGCGCAAATGGTAAGGTCTACACGGATCAAAACGGTATGATTACTTACCAATACAATTCGGAGAAGCTGAACGAGCGTCCCCTCGACCCGAACGTCGCGTACATGCTGGCGGAAACGCATGCAGTCGAACCGTACCACCTCGTGCTGGAGGATCGCCCGCTGGTCGTCTTCCACATCGTTCCGAGAGCGGACGATACCGAAGCACATCCGGTGAGATACCCGGACGGTCTCAACAATGGCAACTTCGGCACGATTTCGAAGAGTCGGCTGCAGGAGCTCATGACTGCTTCCGGCATCAAAGGCGTGGTGGATGGACCGCACACCGTCAACGGCTCTGCGAGCATCAACGTTCAGGTGAAGAACAGCAAGGATCGCCACGACATGGAGGTGCAGAAGAACTGGGCTGGCGACGACGCCCATGAGAATGCGCGCCCTGCCAGCGTCCTCGTGATGCTTCGCCGCTATGTGCTGACGCAGGAACAGTATACCGACGTGCTGAACACGGGCGCAACGCAGAATCCGCAATTTATCCTGTCTGCGGAAATGAAGGATAACAAAAGCGCGTCGATTGTGCGGAAGTTCCCGGAGAATCAGGACGTTACGCTAACGCTGAACCTGCTTGGTGGCGCACTTGACAACGCTGCGCGTATTGTGGCTCGCGTAGACGGAAAAGAAGTGGTCTTGGAACCGCAAGATACGTCGAGAAAACAGTTCGTTTACACCACCGAGATGACGCATCAGAAAAAAGTAACTTTCTGCTTGCAGTGGAAAAACTGGGAAGGGAAATGGCAGGACGGTCAGTACTATAACAACGTGAGCATCACGATGACCCCGGAAGGCACACCGGTTGACGAAGTGCCGACGCAGGTCACGCAGTTCACCGATGCGCAGTGGGCAAAAATTCGTCAGCACCCGGACGACGCCTACGGTGGCCGCGAGGCTACGCTGACGGCGGCGAACGGCTGGCGCACCAAGTGGTCGCAGCTGGAATCCACCGGCGCGGACGCGAACGGCAACAAGCTCTACTACGTTTACTACATCGTCGAGGGCAAAGTGCCGAGCTACACCACATCCGGTATCACCTACACCATCGACCCGAACGCCAGCAAAACCACCGGCACGGTCACGGCGACGCTGACCAACGTCTACCGTCCGGAGGACAAGTACGGCGAAATCAGCATCGACTTGTCCAAGGAATGGTACGCGCCGGATGGCACAAAGCACACGATTACCGAGGAATTCGGCGGCGTGCAGGTCGCGCTCTACAAGACGCGCTGGGATTACGTCAACGGTGCGTGGACGATGGGCAGCACGGAACGCCGCGACACGGTCACGCTGGCAGAAGCGAACAAATGGAGCGCCAAGTTCGAGGGGCTGGAAACCTACACGGTCGCCATGGAAAACGGCGTTGTCCAAAACGCCCACGCCTACACCTACAGCCTCCGGGAACTGAACGTGCCGAGCGGCTTCTACTGCCAGCTGGCATACAGCGGTCTCCCGCAGCACCCGAGCGAGTACTTCACGGACGGGAATCCCGCCAATCCGAAGGCGGACGCGCAGAACGCACGCGGCACGGCGACGCTGCGGAACTATGAGATCGCGAAGCTGACCATCGAAGCCGAGAAGCGCTGGGGTGAAGGCGCGAAGCCTGAAAACATGCAGGATACGCTGACCTTCCGCCTGACCCGCGAAAAGCAGGAGAACGGCGCGTGGGTCGCGGACGACAGCTTCCAAGCGGTCACGAGGGTCATGAGCATCAGCAGCCTGAACACAAGCAAGGTCGTGTTCGGCACTTTCCCGAAGTACGCTGTGACGGGCTTCGACGAACAGAATCAGCCCATCAGGCAAAGCTACCGCTACAAGGTGGAGGAGGTCAAGTACCAAAACGAAGCCACCCTCCCGTTCAGCGTCAGCTATAGCCCGGCGGACGGTTTCGTGACGACGGAGGGCGATGCGAACACCAGCACCACCGTCACCGTGACGAACAACAAGCTGACGAGCGAGAAGGAAGGTCTGTACCGCTTCAACGTGGCGAAGCAGTGGCTGGACGCTTCCGGCAATCCCGCGGACAAGCCCACGCCGGAAGGCACGAAGGCGCAGATTACCGTGACGCGCACCCGCCATGTCTATGCCCCGGATACGGGCTGGACAGCGGAAACGCCCACCACAAAGACGATCGAGCTGGACACCACAGCAACGTATACGGCGCTTTGGGCAGAATGGAACGAAACGCAGTCGGTTTATGCGCAATACAACGCCGACGGCACGGTGAAATCCGCGTGGGCGTACACCTACAAGGTGTCGGAAGCGACGATTGACGGCTACTTCGGCACGCAGCATCTGCCTGCGGACTTCCCGAAGCAGCCGAGCGACTACTTCACAGACGCGTCACTGACCGATATCAAGGAGATTTATCGCCAGCCGCTGACGGACACGCTCCCGGAAGTGACCGAAAAGAACTACTACGTCGAGCGGTTCAACGTCAAGGTGGACAAGACTTGGGCGCGCTTCCGCGACAGGAATGAGCTGACGTTCTGCTTGATTCAGGCGAAGAAGCAGCTCACCTTTGACAGAAATGGCAATCCCATCAAGACGGCTGATCAGCAGTATACCTACGTCACGAAAAACTGGACGGAGGGCGGCGAAGAACCGGTCTGGGAGTTCAACAACCTGCCGAAGTACTACTTTACGGTGAATGAGAACGGCGAAGCGCAGAAGAAGCCGTACTACTATTACATCGTAGAGGGGTACGAAACGATTAATGGTGCGCTAAACCCGTATCTGTATCAGGTGAGCTACACAGGCGACGCTACGCTTGTCAAGAAAACAACCGGTGCGGTGAACCAGCCTGCGGACGGCGGAACGGCGAATATCCACGCGAAGAACCTGCCGGGGTATGAAGTGGGAAATCTCAACCTCAATTTGACGAAAGAATGGGTCAATGTCAACGAGAAGCCGGAAAAGGTTACGCTCAACTTGACTGAGACAACGCATTCATGGGATAAAACAGAAGGGTGGATAACTTATGCCCCCAATTCGGATACCGTTGAAATAATGCCGGATGCGAAAGGAAACTGGACGACAACGAAACCGCTGGAAGCGTACTCTGTTGAGTATAATCCGGACGGCTCTATTCACACGGCGTATGTTTACACCTATGAGCTGACGGAAGCCCCTGTGAACGGTACGATGCCTGTTTACAGCTTCTCGGAGAACTGGCCGAAAGAAGTGGGCGACGTTCTTGAACTCAATTCGGCTGGCGAGCCAATCAAGGCAAAGGATGCGTTCAAAGCCTCTTCGTCACAAATGGAAGGAAGCTTCTTAGTCACCATCGCGGACGCAAGCGCAACGATTCAGAACCTGCCGAAGGGGAAGCTCGAGATTGAGAAGAAGTGGGCGCCGGAGGTTGCCAATGGCAACCAACAAAACCCGCATCAGATCAAAAAAGTGAAGGTTCAGGTGGATCAGTATTACCTCGACGATAACCCATACGGAATCTGGTATCTGTCGAACGTCATGTACTTCGTCTACCTGACGGAAGAGAACGGCTGGAAGGCTGCTATTGACAATCTGCCCTTGTACGGCTATAAGGATGGTAAGCTGGTTCAGTACCGCTACAGGGTGTCGGAAGCCATCGGCGGAGATCCTGACGTGTCAGACGAATGGGGAAAGAATTACGGTTACGAGTTCTCCGGAGACGTACTGGTTGACGAATTCCCGAACAGCCAAAGGTTCTACCGCAGGTACTACCTTGAGTTCAAGGACAATGTCAGCAACGTGACCCTGACCAACATTCCGCGAAGCATCACCATTGAAAAGCAGTGGACGGATGCGAACACATACGGTGAGGACGGCGAACAGCGCGACATCTACTTGGAAATTCAGTGGAAGAGCGCCGGCAAGAGCAAACTCTTTGACTTGTTCGATCCAGACTTGTACAACACATGCACGTTTACCTGCGAACCGGATACGCTCACGGCGGAAAAGGTGACAATCAACGGCAAGAATTACCTGCATGTGTCCGGCGTCGTACCGAAGACGGCGGATGGCGCAGCCTCCTGGCGCGTCACCATTTCAGGCTTTTACACTTCCACCACGGACGATACCTTCATCATCCGCGAGGTGGAAAGCATGGGCTACCTGAACAACCTGCCGGACGGTCAGACGGAAATTCGCCTCAACAGCGTCGCCACGATTACCAACACGCCGACGCAGCTGAAAATCACCAAGCAGTTCAAGCAGGCGTATTTCCCCGTAGGCAGCGGAAGCGAACTGCCGCTGAATGTCCGCAATACCGTCGTGTACCTGCAAATCTGGCGCGAAAAGCGTGACGGCGCTGGTCTTTCCCAACACGAACGCTACACGCCCTTGCTGGGCGCGCTGGAAGCGAACATGAACGCGACGGTCTTGTCGAACGGCACCGTGAAGCTGACGGTCGGCACGAATACGCCGACCGACGCCGCAACGCTGACGCTGACACGCCTGCCGCGCTACTGGTTCGACAAGGATACGGGCGCAAGCGGCGAATGGTACTACTACGTCAAGGAAGTGGACGCGGAAGGCAACGAAGTCCATTCGGCTTCTGCCCCGACGAACGGCGAACAGCCGGATATCAACCTGAACGTCAAGACCCTTACCGTCACCAACACCCTGACCGACGTCAGCGCCCGCAAGGTCTGGACGTCGCTGGACAATCAGTTCACACTGAATCCCGCGAACCTCCCGGACATCACGCTGACGCTCAAGCAGACCACCGCGGAAACGGCGGCGGACGGCGACAAGATCATCGCGAACGTTACCCTTGGCTGGGACGCGGAAGCGGGGAAGGTCGTCGCGAAGAATCTGGATGGCTGGCAGTTTGGCGAAGTGGTTGAATACACCGCGCCGGAAGGCAGCAAGAACATCTGGTGGGGCTACAAGTGGTACAATCTCCCGGCGTATGACGCGGGTGGCAACCTCTACCGCTACTACGCCAAAGAGAAGACCCCGGTTGGCAGCGGCTGGCAGCTGGTGACGGACGACACGAACGCCACGAACACCGCGCCGATTCCCGCGAACAGCGAAAATCGCGTCTTCCAGATTACGAACACACCCATTACCTACACGCTGCCCGAGACGGGCGGCATTGGCACACTGCCGTACACGGCGGGCGGTCTGCTGCTGATGGCAGCGGCGGCATTGCTGCTGGGGCAGGAAATCAAACGCCGGAGGGAAGGCTGCTGAGCAGTCGGCAGCCCCCTTCCGGGGGATTCTCAATCCGTATACGCGGGCGAAAGCCCTTGTATAAACATGGGGAAGAAAACGACGGGAGGAGGAATGAAAAAAGCATAGCAGCTATACGTCAGGAGACCTCCCGACGTAGGCAACCCCGGTAATCCCCGCAAAACGTTTCCCAATGAATGAAAAACGACAACGAAAAGGAGAAAAACCATGAAAAAGTTTTGGGCAATTCTGCTGGCCATGATGCTCGTGCTGAGCATGGTCACTGTCGCAGGCGCTTCTGAAGTGACGGAAGGCGATACGACGACTGCTACCGGTTTTACGATTACGGTGAATCCGAAGGACGATGTGGATCACGAATACCAGGTATACCAGATTTTCACTGCTGATGTTGTAGCAGA
>OGWY01000411.1_pt1 | contig 35696 bp, 67 predicted proteins | sample 1576121 | NCBI WGS metagenome assembly OGWY01 (sample SAMEA3541543, study PRJEB24748) | human gut metagenome | biome: human gut; feature: human-associated habitat; material: faeces | place: China | collected 2012 | reverse complement strand
TGGAGCTTGTTATCAAATTGTAACACAAAAAATTGGACATGGATTCAACAAAGTAACTCCTAGAATGAGCAAGAAATTATTTAGCGATTTAAAAAACACAGGGTTAATTTTTACAAATGATGAGTTAAGACAGGCTGCTATAAAGAGATATGGAAATATTGTTGAAACATATTGGAAATTTAATATAGAAAGTATGAAAAAATTGGGATATTAAACCTAAAGAAAAATTGCTTTCTTATTGAAAACAAATCAAATATAGAAACAAGTATTAGAAGCAGAAATACCTGCTTCTTTTTTATTGCGGAAATGAGGTGAATAATTTTTGAGTAGATATAAGAATGGAAATCCAAAACATGCAAGCAGATTCATATGTATGAAATGTATGAATGAAAATATGTTAGCCAGTGGAATTCAGAGACAGAGACAAAGAGAACGAAAACATATTAAAGATTTGTATTGTTTGAAGTGCGGAGAGGTAACGAAGTGTATCGAAGTAAGATTTTGTGATTCATATGAAGAAATTTTTGAGGCTGCAAAGATAAAAAGAGAGAATTATTACATAGACGAATATGAAAGTGAGGTTGATGAATATGTGTTACAAAATAGAAGTACAAAACAAAAATGCTGAAAAGCTTAATAGGAAGTTGGATGAGTTAAATTTTCCTATATATATGAGAAAATATTTCACTGTTAAAATTGAAAGTAAAGCAGGTGCTTTAAATTATCTTGGAGTTATTGTAGATTTGCTCAATTGGTTTATTGAAGAGAAACTTATTGATAAAACAAATATTTCAGATATTGAGCCATCAGATTTTACTGACATTATGGCAGAAGATATCACGTTATATTTAAAGACTAAAGAACAGAATGGAATGTCACCTACGACATTAGAAACTAGAAAACATATAATAAGTAGTTTTTGGGATTATATGAGTAGAGTGAAGGGAACTGAAATTAAAGATGGATTCTTTAAAGATGTAACTTATAAAGGGATTCCATCTGGAAACAATTTAACTAAAAAACTTCCAACAGAAAAGCAACTTAATGATATGGAAGAAAAAATAATGTGGAAAAAGGATATTTCAGTAAGAAATAGAAATATTGCTATTTTTCGAGTATTAAGAGGAACTGGAATAAGAGAATCTGAACTTGCTGGTTTGGATTTATCTAATTTGCATTTAGATGAAGAAATGCCTTATATTACTATTCTTGGTAAAGGTGTGTACAGAGAAATGCAAAATAGAATGGTATATCTTAGCGGATCTGCTTTAAAAGCTATAAGAGAGTGGTTAGAATACAGAAGCACATTAAGTAACATTATTGATACAGAAGCTGTGTTTGTAAATAAAAATGGAACTCGTACAACAGAAAGAAATATCAAACAGATATTTGAGAATTATGGAAATGGTATAACACCACATATGATGCGTCATTATTATGCTAGTATAATGAACAGAAATGGAAATCTTGCATTTGTACAGCAGCAGTTAGGACATAGTAATGTAAATACAACAGTTAATAATTATGCAAATGGTGCAGTGGGGATGAAAGATGTGTTAAACAATATGTAAAGGATGATACAAAGTTATTTTGTATCGTCCTTAATAAATAATTCGCATGGTGTACATTCTAATGCTTCACACAATTTATTAATTGTATCAAGTCTAATATTGATTGTTTCTCCATTATAGATTTTGCTTACATTATTTGCGGATATCCCTGTTTGTTTAGAAAGCCAATATTGTGTTTTACCTTTTGCATCTAAAAGATTTTTTACATTAAGCTTGTACATATAGCACCTCTTCATATATTATTTATTTGTATTATAGTAAAAAATAATATATTAATCAATAATATATGTTGACATATATTATAATATGATGTATTATATAAAATATCAAAAGGGACAAACAGAGAAAGGAGGGCTAACATAATGGAAATTAAACGTGGTGAAATATATTTCGCTGATATAACTAAATACGATTCTAAAGGCTCAGAACAGAGTGGTAAAAGACCGGTACTAATATTGCAAAACAATATTGGCAATAAGTTTAGCCCTACCACTATAATTGCCATTATAACAACCAAGTCTAAAAGAGAATTGCCAACGCATGTCGAGTTACATAAAGATGAAGTTAATAAATTAAAACATGATTCTGTTGTAGCTCTTGAGCAAATTACTACAATTGATAAAGATAGGTTGAAATTTAAAATTGGTGAATTATCTGAAAAAGATAGTATTCGTGTTATGGAAGCAATGAAAATAAGTTTGGCTATGATGTAAGAGAGGAGAAAAATTGTATGAAAACGGAAACTTATGATTATACCTCAATTGACGAAGCAATTGAAAGATTACAAAAGCTGAAAGCTGAAGGTAAAAATCCTAGAAATGTTGTTATATTAACAATGGATTTTGACAACAATGTTTCATCAAAAAAACTTGCCACACCTGATGATGGGTGCTTACTGGTAAGAAAATCGAAAACAATTATAATGAATGAAGACGAATATATTCCTCATATGCAGCTATTTAATACAGAACAAGATATAAAGAATATAATTAAGAGGGGGATTATGCATGATATTTTATTGAAATGATAGTCGAATATTTGTTCTGATTTACTCCGATTTGTGTTGACACAAACACATGTTCGGAGTAATATAATGGAAAAGGAAATAAATAAAAAAGCTTGACTAGAAAGTTGGAAGCCGCCTAGTCAAGCACATACAAAATCTATTTCTTGGGGGAAATATCTAGTATGCATCCAAATTATACATAGTAATACTTATAAAAGTCAATTGCATATCAGCAAATTTTTCCAAATTTTAACAATTTAATAGCATTTTAATTTTTCTTTGGTATACCCAAGGCTTATTAAAGTGCGTCAAAAATCAGAGAGGAGTGATGTTTTTTGTTTATTCTAACAGATGGAAAAAATTATGTTATGGAGAATCCTATGAAGTCAGGTGAGTATATGATAACGACTTCGAGTTCTATGGCAAAGGAGTTTACTTACAAACAAGCGAGGTCATTAGTACAGAACAGCAGAAAGAAGTATTCATGGATTAAGAAATATAATCTTATTGATGTGGATACGGGGCAGAAGTCTGATAAATCTCTTTATTATAGAGGAAATGCAGATATCTATATAGGAGATAAAAATAATTTTGATTATGCCTTATTAGATAAGATTGAATCAGAAGCTAATTCTATCTTAGGTTTAGCAGGTTGGGACGACAACCAACTTATTACATATAAGAATTTATTAAATACAGAATTATCAAAGTGTGATAGTGCAGAAAGTGATATTAATCATGCTTTGGAAAAATATAAGAAAATACATAATGGTAAGAAACCACAAGCTCATAAGGTAGCAAAGATAGGATATTTACTTGATGACATACGAGATAAACATAAACGAATAAAGCAGTGTATAAGGTATGTTCAAGTTATGCAAGATGCAATATCTAAAGGATATAACATTGAAAAGATAAAATTAGAACTTAGTAAGGTTACTAGCGATGATTACAAAGGAAGAACGGAATATTGGAAAATGGCTAATGATATATTGGAGGATTAATTATGGTGATATGTAGAAACTGTTTAATTCCTATGGTAGAGACTATGAGTTTTCAACCAGGAGAAAGAAATCGACATGATAGATATTGTAAGTGTCCAAAATGTAAAAGAGAAACTAAGCATATTAAAATTATGAATTCTGAATTGTCTTTCGGGGAATATATGAATAAAGAAATTCAAAAGGCGGGTAGAAGAAATGATTAATGAAGAGATGATGAGGGTTATTAACAATAATCCTGAAATGATGAAAATTATTAATGATTATTCAGACAATGAAAACAAAAAATTGAAAAGAATATGTCATAAGATTTGGCATGGAAAAGTTGAAGTTAGTGAATACGATGATTTATATGAGGTGGCAATGGATTGTCTTATGGAAGCAGTAGTCTCATTTGATCAAAATAAATCTCGATTTGAAACTTTTCTGACGGGTAATATTGCAAGAAAGACAAGCACATGGATGAGAGATAATAAATATAGATTAAAGCGTCAGAATCTTTTAAGGGATGAAAATGGAAAATTGATTCTTGACGATGAAGGTAAACCGCAAATTATTATGAATATCTCATTGGATGTTAATACAGATGAGGTAAAAAATATTAAAGATAATTTACCTTCAAGAGAGAATGTAGAGAAAGAGATATTTACAGAAGAATATACTGACAAAGTTGAATTATATTTACAGCAATTACCACGAAAACAGGAAAGAGTGGCAAGATTGTTATCTCAGCAATATACAAAAGATGAGATATTAGAAATATTACATATAACTGCAAGCGAATACAATAATTGTTTAGCAGGATTAAGAAAGTATGAATACATATCAATTTTATTTTAATTAGGAGGAAGCAAGTTATGACAATGGTAGGAAGAGACAAAGTAAAAAAAGATCAGATGATGTTAGGAACATTACTTAACCAGTTTAAAAGAGGTCAAATTAATAAGAATCATCCTTTGCAGAGAAAGCCTGATCAATGGACAGATGAGGCAAAGTCAGGGCTTGCTGCCACTATAATTAAAGGTGAAGATATTGATTCTATTAAGATATGCGAACAGATTGTAAGCTCAACAGAGTTCATTCTTTGGCTTATTGATGGATTGCAGAGATTAACTGTTCTTGAATCATTTAAGAATAATGCTTTTGAAATTAAGAAGAGTCTTGAAATGCCAATTATGTACTATCAGGGAGTTGATGAGAATGGAAAAGTTGGAATTATCAAATATGATCTTAGAGGTAAAAAATACAAAGATTTACCAGATGAATTAAAGGAAAAATTCGATAGTTACGCTGTTGATATAGTTAAACATCTTGACTGCACAGATGAAGAAATAGCTTATCACATTGCTAGATATAACAGACAGACAAGTATGAATGTAAATCAGAAGAATATTTTGGTTGCTTGGAAGATAGCACCTGAAATTAAAAAACTTGTCAGCAATCGTTTCTTCATGGATTGCGGAAATTACAATCCGAAAGAAGACACAAAGGAAGTATTTAACAGAATTGTATGTGAATCTATTATGACTATGTTCCATCTTGATAGCTGGAAAAAATCTAAGCAGATGAGTTTATATCTTAACGAAAATGCAACAAAAGAAGAATTTGAGGTATTTGAAAATGAACTTAATAGATTGTACAAGATTATAGACCAGGATACAGTTGGTAAGTTATTTAATTCTAAGAATTCATTTATATGGTTCGCTGCTTTTCATACATTTACACAGTTTGGAATTGAAGATATTAAATTTATTGATTTTCTTGAAGAATTTCAGAAAACATTACATAGCAAGACATTTGCAAAATATGAGAATAAGAGTTTCGATACTTATGATGATGGTAAGGGAACTAAAGATAAGAAAGTTGTTAAGGTAAAACTTAACATGCTCGAACAGCTTATGAAGGAATATTTACATATAAAAGAAGATAAAAATGAAATTGTATCTAATATAGAAGAAACTAATTCAGAAACAGAGAATAATAATACGAATGAGTCTGATACAAAGTCGTGTGAATCAGATTCAACACTTGAATTTATTCAGAATAATGTTTCAAAGGATGTATCTAATGAAGATATTGAAGAATATCAGGATTTTATGGATTCATATGTAAACATTGATTCTGAATTATACAAGCAGTGCTCTATAGCATTAATGGCTTTAACTGCTTATGCTTACAAATGCGATAGAGATGTTGAATTAGGAAAATGGATTGAAAATTGTCAGTCAAGAAAGTGGCAGAATCTCAGTCCTTCGCAGGAAGTCAATTTCAAATATATGAAGAGAAGTTTTGATAATTTTATTAATGCAAACGGAGGAGTTGCTTAATGGATATAACTATGTGTACAAGTTCAACTTGCCAGAATAGAGAACAGTGTTATAGGGCTATGGCAAAGCCAGATAAATATCAGTCATATGCTGATTTTACAAAATTATGTGCTGAGAAAGATTATCAGTGTATGTGGGTAATTAAAGATGGAGATGTTCTTATAAATAATGTAGATAATATTATGGTGAGGTGCTAAAAATGGTCGAATTAAAGAGATTGAAAAATATGATTAATGATTGTATTGCGGTAGGAGAAGATAGTATGAAAGTACGCCATTCTCAAGATAATGAATTAATAATGAAAGGACAGTTAATGGCATATAACCAAGTTTTAGGACTTATTAATTTATTAATTAGCGAAGAAAAACGAAAGGCAAGTTTTAATGTTAATAAAGAAATGGAGTTAACAGAGAATAATGAATAAAGAAGAATTAAGAGAAGAATTACAGAATTATTCTAAACCAAAGCTTGTTGAGATGTGTATTAAGTTATTAGAAGAGAAGGAAAAGAGTTTGTCTGATAAATCTGCCACATATGACGAGTTATTAGAAATGGATTGGAATGATAAATAAAAGGAGAATAATTAAATGGAAGTATTTTTTATATTAATTGCAGTTGGATTAATAATTATATGGTTTCTACTGTCAAGATTTTTTCAAAAAATAGGGAATTCTACTATTAATAAAATAAAAGATCTTGTAACAGATGAAATAAATAACGAAGAAGAAAAGGAGACAAAACAACAATGAAGAAAGTTGTAGGTGGCGTTGTATCTGCCATAGTGATACTATTTTTAGCAATAATTTTATTTAAGTCAACAGTTCGTGTTCCAGCGGGATATGTTGCAATCCAGTACAGTATGTCGGGTGGAATCAAAGGTGATGTATTAACACAGGGATGGCATTTCAAGTCACCCACAGTAAAGACTACATTATATTCTGTAAGCTTAGAACAGTCATATCTTACAGCAGGTAAGGACGGAGACTCTAAAGATGATGATAGTTTTTCAGCTAGTTCATCTGAAGGTAAGGCTATGACATTAGATTTAACATTTACATATCAGTACAACACTGAAAAGGTCGCTGATTTATTTACAAGGTTTAGAGGACAATCTGGTAAGGAAGTAAGAGATAGTTTTATTAAGCCTAATATCATTTCTTGGACAAAAGAAGTCGTGGCGCAGTATAAGGTATCTGATATTCTCGGTTCTGAAAGAGCAAATGTTAATGCAGCATTAACAGATTATCTTAATAATAGATTTTCTACATATGGAATTAATATTACAAATGTATCTCTTATTAATATTACTGTAGATGAAAATACGATGGAAGCGATTAATGCTAAGATTACCGCACAGCAGGCTGCGGAAACACAGGAAATTAATAATCAAACAGCTATTAATAAGGCAAAAGCAGATGCAGAAGTAACTAAGGCAGAAGCGCAGGCTAAAGCTGATGCACAGCTCATAGAAGCTCAAGCACAGGCAGAAGCTAACAATAAGTTAAGTTCTTCTATCACCGATGAACTTATTAGAATGAAGGAAGCAGAAGCAAGAAATAAGTTTGGTTGGGTTACAATTTCAGGAACAAATAATACAGTTGTAACTGATAAGTAATTAGAGAATATATAGGTGTGGTGAAATTCCACACCTGATAATGGGCTGTGGTGAAGTGGTCAACACAACAGATTTTGATTCTGTCATTCGTGGGTTCGAATCCCACCAGCCTAGTTATGTGCCATTAGCTCAGTTGGGAGAGCACTCGACTTTTAATCGAGTTGTCACGAGTTCAAACCTCGTATGGCACATTATGTCACGATAATTATATAAAAACCGAGACAAATATAATCAAAGTAAGAAGGAGAAAAAAGGATGTTTAGAAGAAAAACAAAACTTGAGAAAGTACTAGACAAGAGAATAAATTATGTAACATTTAGAGATTTTCTAAAATCGTTATCACACAAGGAGTTACATATCTTGGCAGAAGAAATTATTTGGAAAGAATACGATGGATATAATGGTTCATCTTGTCGTATGGAACAAAATCATTATGACTTAATGGATAGGTGGCATAAAGAATTTTATATAGAGCAAAGGAGTTATTTATTGTCACAGTAAAGTTCGATTTCTTTAGAAGAGAGGTGAATATAAATGGCATGTAATTATTGTGCGTATCGTTATTCTTATGATTGTGATGATGGTTGGAATCAGCATAAAAATTGTGAAAGTTTTAAGTTGGATTGGGATAGTTTATCTGATAAAGATAAGAAAACTATTCAGAAGATTTTAGATAGAAGAGGAGGCTAAGTTATGGAACAGATTCAGGAAAATGAACAGTGGAAATTGAATGGCAACTGTGAAAAATGTAGAAGGAATAATTATTGTTCAAAAACATGTACTCGTCATAATAGGCGAATAAGAGCAGAATTTAAAGGTCTTGTTGCAGATACAATGAATAAAATGACTGGTGGTGTAATGAGGGAAGCTATTGATAAGACGGTAAATGGAATTTTTTGGTAAATTAGAAAGGAGATTTACATGAAAGGCTATACAGATTTTGCAATGGGATTTTTGGGAGCAAGTGTAGTAGCAATAAAACCTATTGGTGCAATGAAATTTATGGATTGGAACAAAGTTAAAGAGGTTGTAGAAAGTCATCCTAATTCAATAATTTACGCTGGACTTATGGAAGATTGGAATAATACGAGTGGTCTTATTTATGCAAAAGGCAAGTATTATAACGGATATGTCTATGGTTGTTCAAATTGGGCTACACCAATTGTAGATGTAGATGGTGTGGTTACAAAGGTATGGTAGATAGTCAAGGAAATTTATTTTAGGAGAATAATACAATGTCAAACTTATATGTATATTTAATTCGTTCTCGAAATAAAGACAATAAGGATATTCCAAGTTTTAAGGGGCGAGCCGAAACAATCCTTGAATATAAAGAGAACGAAGATAAAGTAATTGAAGCTTTTAAGAATTTTGCAGCTAAAGGAGTTCCTGGTGAACAGACAAGATTATATAGATCAGTTAATTCTAGGAATGAAGAGAAAATCAGAGAAGAATTTATTATCCGTCTGTTGAGAGATAAGCCAAGTGTGACACAGCTTAATCGCACATTGGCATCCGTTGCACTACAGGTACAAAATCGTGATGAGAGTAAGTGGCTGTTTGATTTTGATGTGGATGACAAAGAATTACTTGGTCAATTTAGAACAGATTTGGGATTATTAGGTATTCACAATGACTGCCATAAAACTCCTCATGGCTATGCGATAATTGCAGAGCATGGATTTGATATAAGAGAACTGATGGAAAAATGGAAAGATTATGATATTACATTGAAGAAAGATGAGTTGTTGTTTTTGGATATGATTACGAATAAGTGAGGTGAAATAAATGACATACAGTGAAGAGAATAAAGACTTGTTTACAGTTTCAGAAGATTACAATTTAGCACATTGTATCAGTGCAGATTTTGGAATGGGTAAAGGAATTGTAGTTGAATTCAATAAAAGATTTGATATGAAACGAAAATTACAGACAAAATATCCAGATTATATTAACCAGTATACTCATAAGAAAATTGGTGGTGACTGTCTATTAGAGGGTAGAGTATTTAATCTTATTACAAAAGAGAGATATTTTCACAAGCCAACAATTATCACAATGAAATTTGCACTTGAAAAGATGAAACAGATTTGTTTGGATAATAATATCAAAAAGATTGCAATGCCTGTAATTGGTTGTGGTTTAGATAGGCTGAATTGGAACGATGTCTCAGAACAGATTAAAAGCATTTTTGCGGATACGGATGTTGAGATTTTAGTATGTAAGAGGTGAAAAAGTGAAATTAAAGGACAAAATACGAGATAAATTAAGACATTGGTTATTGGAGGATGATTTGTTTCAAGTGGAAGCAGCCAAGAAATCATATAAAGATGCAATAGAAAAATGCAAAGATGCAGAGGAAAGATATAGATATGCCAATATTCAATTATCTGACGCAACCGTTACATATAAAAATTCTTATAAATTAATTGATGATTGTCACAAAATGATGAACTCGATGATAGATGTTGGAACGGATATTGGTTTTTATTCTGATGATCATTCTTGGGCAGTTGTGTGTATTAAAGGACATCCTGAATATGTGAAGTTTATCCCATTATCACATAGAGATGCACATGAGGTACTTGAGTTTCTAAAACATTTCAAATATTCAGATAGAGTAATTGATTCCCCTTTTGCATTTAGAGATATGGTTAATAATTGTATCATGGATAAGCCATTTGAAAAGTAGAGAATAATCTAATATAGAAGTAATTCTATTCACGGCTGATCAGCCAAATTTTTCTATTAATAAATAAGAGAGGTGAAATGAATGAGTAAAAAGTATATTCCACAAATAGGAGATGTTGTTTTGGATAATAATATCCCTATGGTTGTAGTGACTATGAAAAGTTATGAGGATGTTGGAAGTTGCGGTTATGATAGAAAATATTTTCTATGTGAAGAGGAATATTTTCATAAGTTAAGCGGATGTATGACAACAATAGAAGCAATGAGAGGACATGGCAGATGGGTTCAGGTTAGAGGAACAGAATTTCCTAATATTAAACAAGTTATGGATATTGCACCATATGAAATTATTCCAATTCAAGGATTTCATGTAAGACAAAAAGAGGCAAAAACAGTAACAATTTATGAGTAAATAATCAAATATAGAAATTTCTATCTTGGCGATTCAGCCAAATTTTCCAAATAAAAGTAACAAGAAATATTTTTTTCATTTGAAAATTAAATAACACAAAAAAGGAGGAAAAGAGTTTTGTGCGCACAGAAAAACTATAGTTTACTCCTGATAAAAATTGAAGAAATTAAACGTATTAAGTCTGTTTGATGGTATATCTTGTGGAAGACTGGCACTTGAAAGAACTGGTATTCCAATCGAAAAATATTATGCCAGTGAAATTTGTGACTATTCAATAAAAATTGCAAAAAAGAATTTCCCACAAATAATTGAAGTTGGAGATGTTAGAGATGTCAAAGGAGAGAATTTTGAAAATATTGATATTGTAATAGGTGGAAGTCCATGTCAATCATTTTCATTCGCAGGGAAAATGGATGGAATGGCTACCAAAGATGAAAAGATTGATATTACTTCACTTGAACAATATTTAGATTTAAAGAACAAGGGATTTGAATTTGAAGGATATTCTTATTTATTTTGGGAATATGTAAGAATTTTAAAGGAAGTTAAACCTAAATATTTTCTTTTGGAAAATGTAAAAATGGCTGAAAAATGGAAGAAGGTTATTACCGATGCTCTTGGAGTAGAACCAATAATGATAAATAGTGAATTGGTATCAGCACAGTCAAGAGAAAGATTGTATTGGTCGAATATTCCGAACATTGAGCAACCAGAAGATAAACATATTTATATTGATGATATTGTTCAAAATGATATAGAACATACATATTTACCTGAGACAAGGTTGGATTATACAAACTATGATAAATCGAAAGTTGACAAGAGTGTGTTTAAAAATACACCAACACAGATTGGAAATAGTAGAAAATTTGGCAATGCAGTAAGAAGTAATGGAAAAGCATTCACATTAAGAAGAATTAATCCAAATGGTATTATTGATGAAAATTATCGTATTCGTCATTTTACTCCAATTGAAGTAGAAAGACTACAGACATTACCTGATGATTATACATTGATTGATGGTATTAAAACAGGAGAAAGATATGAGGCTTGTGGTAATGGATGGACGGTAGATGTAATTGCACATATTTTTAAAGGATTAAAGGAGAATAATTAAACATCCGATTAGGCAGACGTGTCTATTTTCGAGTGATTTTACAACAAAATAATTAAGAAGAAAGGATTTAACAGTAAATTCTAGGATAAATGATTGCGCAATCTCTGTAGATTAAAGGATTTTGACAGAGAATAAAGAAAAAAATAATTATTGTGAGAAGAACTGGAAGTTAGTGAACTTCTGTGAGTTCGATAAATATGCAACAAATTCTTATTGTGCTATTCACAATGAGGATGGAAGTAAAAATCTTGGTGATATTACTAAGGTTGATGAAACAAAACTTGAACCATTTAACATGATTTGCGGAGGATCGCCATGTCAGGATTTTTCTGTTGCAGGTAAGCAGAAAGGTTCTGTATGGACTTGTAAAGATTGTGGACATGAGTATAACCCACTGACAGTTCATTGGTCAGAAAGAGATAAGTGTCCATGCTGCGGAAGTAATAACATTGAGAAGACTCGTTCATCTCTTTTGGTAGAGTATCTGAGAGTTATCAGAGCAAATAAACCGAATTTCGGTATGTACGAGAATGTAAAGAATATTGTGGGAAAGCAGTTTAAAGATACATTCAAGATGTTTACAAATGAATTGGACGAGTATGGATACAATGTGTACTGGAAAGTCCTCAATGCAAAAGATTATGGTATTCCTCAGAATCGAGAGCGTGTCTATCTGATTTTTATTAAGAAAGAATTGGATAACGGTAAGTTTACATATCCTGAACCATTTGATAACGGAATGAGATTAAAAGATATTCTTGAAGAGAATGTTGATGAGAAGTTCTATATCTCAAATGATAAAGTGCAGAAGTTTATTCAGACATTACATATTGATAAATCAGATGAGGGATCTAACACCCCTAAGTTTGTCGGAAATGTAAATAGACCTGATTTCGGAACTGGTTATGCAGGTGGCGTGTGGGATACCAATAATATTTCACCAACATTGACTACTATGCAAGGTGGTGGCAGACAACCTCATATTATGCAGGGTATTGACAAATCATATAACAATACAAAACAGATTGAAATCGAAAATTGTCTTACTGCGAAAGAAGATAGAGGAATCTCAAATAGAAAGTCTGAAGGAACTGCTGTTCTTGAAGTTGGAAGAACAGATAATCATCAAAAAGGTGGCGTATATTCTATAGATGGCATAAGTCCAACATTATTAGCAACATCATATAAGCAGCCAGTACAAATTAAAGTAGATAATATTGGAAATATAAATCCATCTGGCAAAGGTATGAATGGCAATGTGTTTGACGAGAATGGATTAGCACCGACTCTTACAACAAATAAGGGTGAGGGTAATAAGATTGCAATTCGCCAGGCAACTAAGAAAGGATATATTGAATGTGAACTTGGTGGTGTAGCTGATTTATCATATCCAGAGTCCAAAACAAGAAGAGGGAGAGTTCAGGAAAATGGTCAGATTTGTCCAACAATTACTGCAACTGAGACAGGTGTTTGTAGAATTGAATCGCCTATTAGAATCAGAAAACTTACTCCAAAGGAATGTTTTAGACTTATGGGATTCTCAGATGAAAATTTTGAAGCTGCTGAGAAGATGGTAAGTAACAGTCAGTTGTACAAGCAAGCAGGAAACTCCATCGTAGTAGATGTTTTATATTACATATTAGTTGAATTGTATAAGGCTATGCCATATCTTTTTGAGGATTTAAGATTAAGTAGTTTTTTCTCTGGGATTGGTGCATTTGAGATAGCATTAAACAGATTATATGAAGGAATCAACTCTGGAAATTTTACAAACCCACAAGCAGATTAAGTTCTGCTTGTGGTGATAAGCCACAAAATACACCAAATGAATTGATTTTTGTTGGTGGTATAGATAGTAACTTATGGTTGGATAATGGCAAACAGTTATCTAGGAACTTTAAACAAGGATACAGAGTTTACAGTAGTGAAGGGATTGCCTGCTCTATGACGACAAATGGTGGAGGTTTAGGCGGTTGCACTGGACTCTATCTTATAGAAACGGAGAATAATGAATAAAGACATACAATTTGAATTAACTTCAAGCAATTATGTTAATAAAAAATATACTGAATTTTACAAGAAACATGGATATATTCCAAAGATGTTCAATCCATATAATTGCAGTGAAATTACAGATATTGCACCAACTATTACTACTCAATGCGGAAGTATGACGAGTAGTAGTTCTATCTGTGTTATTGAAGAAATTCCACAAGAAAAGGATGTGTATGGAAAATAATACAATAGGTAGTTGGAAATAAGACAGGATATACAATATATAGTATTAAAATGTTGCAATAAATACTATATATTGTATAAAAATCAAGACCGAAAGAAAGCGGAATTTCTTCTGAGTTTCAGAGAATAAATACATATAAAAATAAAGAAAAGAGGTAGCAAAATGAGAGAAACATTAATTGTTGTAGATATGCAGAATGATTTTATTGATGGAACACTTGGTACAAAGGAAGCACAGGCGATTGTATCAAATGTAGCAAAGAAAATTAAGGAGTACAAGGATGCTGGTAAACAGATAATCTTTACAAGAGACACACACCCTGAGAATTATTTAGAGACATATGAAGGTGTACATCTTCCTGTTATTCACTGTGTAAAGAATACTGTTGGTTGGCAGATTTCAGATAAGTTAGATTTTGATATTGATAATGACATTCTGATTGACAAAATTACTTTTGGATGGACTCATTGGGATGATTTTAAATTTGAAAGTGTTGAGATCTGCGGATTATGTACCGACATCTGTGTGGTTTCAAATGCACTTATTATTAGAGCAAATTATCCTGAAATTGGTATTACAGTAGACGCAAGTTGTTGTGCGGGTGTCACACCTAATACTCATAAGGCTGCATTAGCAACTATGAAGATGTGTCAGATCGAAGTGATTGGAGAGAATAATGAAGTATAAGAATTATATCATTAATACTTTTAGACATTTTAAGAAAGTCTGTACGCATAAACATTGGGTGTTCTACTATTGCTGTAAAGTGGGAATTCCATTTCAAGGATTAGTACATGATTTATCTAAATTTTCTCCAACAGAATTTTGGGAGAGTGTTAAGTATTATCAAGGTACTTCAAGTCCAATAGATGCTTGTAAGAAAGAGAATGGTTGGTCAGCAGCTTGGATGCACCATAAAGGAAGAAACAAGCACCATTACGAATATTGGCAGGACAATTTTGATAATGGTGGGAATCCTATTGAAATGCCAACGAAGTATAAAAAAGAAATGCTTTGTGATTATCTTGGAGCAGGTAGAGCATATTATGGTAAATCGTTTAATTTTGAGAAGGAATTAAAATGGTGGAAATCTAAGAAAAGTAAGCCAATTGCAATGCATCCAAATGACATAGCTTTTATTGATAAGTATATTAATCTGTTTTATGAGTACGAAAACAGAGAATATGATATTAAAACAATATTTAATCAAATCAAGAAAGAAGGAAAATAATATGAAACAGATTATTACAAGTTTATTGGAGACAGATGCCTACAAATTGTCAATGGGACAGGCTATTTATCATCAGTTTAGTGATTATAAAACCACTTGGAGTTTTAAGTGTCGTAATAAGGATGTTCATTTTACACCAGAAATGGTAGAAGAGATTCGCAGACAGATTAAATTATATTGTAGTCTGAGATTCACAGAAGATGAACTTACTTATATTGATAATATCAAATGGATGAAAGGTTCGTATGTTGATTTTCTGAGATTGTGGCAGCCAAGATATGAAGATTTTGAGATTACAACAGATTCAGATTGCGGTCTTTCTATCGAAACATTTGGTACATGGCTTAATACATCTATGTATGAGATTCCTACACTTGCGATTGTAAACGAAGTATATTTCAGAATGGCATATAACTATGAGGAATTGCTTAATAATTTCAAAAAGAGATTAAATGAAAAGTATGAAAATCTCAGAAGCGGTCATTGGTATGCTGGTACATTTTCTGAATTTGGTCTTAGAAGAAGACTTTCTGCTGAAGCACAGGAATTAGCTGTTGAGAAGTTTTCACATTTAAATGATACATTACACAGTTCATCTAAATTTGTTGGTACATCTAATGTATATCTTGCAAAGAAATATAACCTTACACCTGTTGGAACTATGGCTCATGAATGGATTATGTGTTCTGGTCAGGGTAATCATAAGCACAATCCCGCATATTCCAACTGGTATGCCCTTGATGCATGGGTTAGAGAGTATGGTGTGTTAAATGGTATTGCACTCACAGATACAATTACAACTGATTGTTTCTTGAAGGATTTTCAGTTGACATATGCAACATTATTCAGTGGTGTAAGACATGATAGTGGCGATCCAATTGAATGGGGTGAAAAGATGATTAATCATTATGAGTCACTTGGTATCAATCCTAAGACAAAGACACTTCTGTTTAGTGACAGTCTTGATTTTGAAAGAGCTGATAAGTTATTCAGACACTTCCATGATAGAGTGAATGTTGCATTTGGAATTGGTACTTATTTGAGTAATGACACAGATGTTCCTGCTTTAAATATTGTAATGAAAACCACTAAATGTAACGGCATGGATGTTGCAAAAGTGTCTGATGTAGAAGGTAAAGGTATGTGCAAAAACCCTGATTATGTTGATTATCTAAAGAGATGTATTAATTGGAGAATGAATCATGAATAAAATTTTGCTTATACCAGGAAGTTTTAATCCAATTACCAACGCCCATGTTGATATTGCATTGACTGCGAAAAAAGCGGTTAATGCTGATGCTATATTGTTTATACCTGCACATGATACATATGTTGCAAAGAAAAAGACTTTGATACCTGGATATTGTCGAGTATCACTGATTAATTCAATACCAAATTGTGATGAAAATAATATGTGGGCATCCGAAGTTGAAACAACCAGCTTCTTTCCACAGAGGACATATAATACTATTACTCAGATAAGAGATATGAATGAAAAAGATTATATCTTCAACGAATACTATATTTGTTTGGGGATGGATAATATTGAAACACTTACAACTTGGTATAATTGGAAACCGCTTGTTGAGGAATATAATTTTGTAGCATGTGTGAGAGAAGGTCAGAATCTTGAGACTGCTTTAAGAGAAGCAAATCTTATGGCATATAAAAATCACTTCACAGAAATTCAGATACCAGAAAATCATACTTCTTCAAGTTTGGTTAGAGATTTATGTGAAAAGGGTGAATTTGAAAAGGTAAAAGAATTAGTTCCTAGAAATGTATATGAGTATTTAATTCGGTTCTATGATGTGATGAATCGAATGTAGGAAGGAGAATATATAAATGTTTGATGCTAAGAAAGTAAAAAATGAAATCGTAGAGTGGATCAGAAATTGGTTTGAACAGAATGGTAAAGATTGTATGGCAGTAGTGGGAATTTCTGGTGGTAAAGATTCAAGTGTTGTAGCTGCATTATGTGTAGAAGCTCTTGGCAAGGATAGAGTTTTTGGTGTGATGATGCCACAGGGAAGACAAAGAGATATCGAATATAGTCGTAAACTTTGCAGTTTTTTAGACATTCCACGTACTATTATTCCAGTCGGAACAATTGTGAATGTTACTGAATATGAAATTAAAACATCATTAGATGAAGAATTATCAATTCAGACAACAACAAATCTTCCTGCTCGTATTCGTATGACTACGCTTTATGCAGTATCACAGACAGTAAATGGTCGAGTTGCAAATACGTGTAATCTTTCAGAAGATTGGGTGGGTTACGCCACAAGATATGGTGACGCTGCTGGTGATTTCAGTCCGTTATCTCAGCTTACAGTAACAGAGGTTAAAGCTATTGGTCGTGAGTTGGGGCTTCCGTCAGAATTAGTTGATAAGACACCTACCGATGGTCTTTGCGGAAAGACTGATGAAGATAACCTTGGATTTACTTATGCTGAATTAGATGCATATATCAGAGATGGAATTGAGCCAAATGAGGAAGTAAAAGCTAAGATTGATTCAATGCATGAGAAAAATCTGTTTAAATTACAGCCAATGCCAAGTTTTATGTATCAGGCGTAAATGAAATACTATATATAGTGTTTATAGAAAATATAGACACTATATATAGTAATATTTTTACCAAGAAACATAGATTTCTTGAGGATTTTTAGGAGGTAAATTATGGCAGGGTTTGTATCAAAACAACCAAATGGATTATATTGTAGATTTTCGAGTGTCACGGATTGTCCTACGGCATGGAACATGACACGAGAAGATTATATCAATATGAAAATGCAGGAAGCAAAAGAAGATGCAGAGGATGTATTGGATAATTATTTGAAACCGTTTGATATGGTGGTAGATATGTATTATCCAAATAATATGACAAAAGAGGAATTTGATAAATTCCTTGAAGAGACTGGATATGATAAGAAATCTGAATTAAGCAGAGAATAAAACAACAGGAGGTGCAAATAAATGCAGAATATTAGTATTAAAGGAGTTTGCGATTGTGTAGACTTAGATAGAAATATCAAATTAACAAATGGTGCAGTCGTAGTGCAGAAAGAAAATAACAATGTAATAGGTGTTTATTTAGTGATTTCGTTCAGAGATAATAAAAACAAATATGGTAGCGATAGTACATCAACATACTGTAGTTTGGTAAATCTCGACAATGGACAATTAGCTTTTGAAGAAAGATGTAGTCGTGCTACAACAGAGAGACGTGTTCTTAGACATCTAACAAGAGCAGGTTTTAGTTATCCTTATAATCCAAATTCTCATGAGCAGGATAGTAAGTTTTACAATATGAGAGTTCAGGTTTATAACAATGGAAATTACAAAATGAATCTTGAACTTGGTGATGAATACATTATGTATGGTAGATAGGAGAATAAATCATATGAAGAAGAAAATTTTAGCAGTTGTATTAGGATTGACATTGTGTTTTGGAATGACTGGATGTACTAATGTTGTAAATATTGATAAGACAATTAAGAGTCCAAATTCGAAATTATGTGATTTTGAGGTTGTTGAAACAAATTTTTATGGAGCAATTTTAGTAGATAAAAACACAAATGTTTTGTATTACTGGATTCAGGGCGATAGTATGACACCTATCTATAATTCAGATGGAACAGTTAAATTATATGACGGAGAATAATATGATAGATAACAAATTATGTCATCAATATAGACAGGCTGTTGGCAATTTTAAAATAGAATTTGAGAAAACTTGTTTGTATAGATTGTGCGAAGAAGTTGTGAAGAAGTTGAATAAGATTTTGAATTAATAAGGGAAAATAATATGGCAGATTATAAGATTGGTCAGATTTTGACATCAACAGAAGAAGTAGAAATTGAAAAAGCATTATCAGGAGAAAAGGTAAAGATTCCAAAGGGCAATAAAGTAATCATTGGTGCAGATAAATTGGCACATCATATCAGAAATGGTTTTATTCAGCCATTGGCAGAAGGTTCAATAGTAGAAGGATATGATACTGCTGGCATTGCAGAATATCTTTATATTGTACTTAGAAATCACTTACCTATTGATGAAATGATGGAAGGATATGAAATCACCAAGCAGGAAGTTATTGATGAAATTGAATGTGCTTTAGATGAAATTTTGTAGTTCACAGTAATCTGAAGGAAACTTCGGAGAATAATACATTGAAAGAAATCTTTCATTCGGTCAGAAGGTAAAATTAAATGAAAACGAAATCAGAAATGACAATAATTAAGAACATACATAAATTTATAGGTTATTACAAATTTCCAAAAGAGGAATCGGTTATATTGGATTCGATTGGCGTTTACCATATGATTGATGAAGTAATGCATTGTGAATGTGATTTTGAAATTAAAAAAGATGGCGAAGATTATATTCTAATTCCAGATGTTAAAAATGTTGATCTTATGCATAGTATGAACTTTGTCATTATGTATGATAGAAAAGTCTACGCTGAGAAAATTGAAATCAAATCAAGTGACTGTTGGATTAATGGTTTTAGTGATTTCTGTATTAGATTATAGAGGAGAATAATTAAATGGCTGATAAATTAATTAATAAGCAATTGGTAGACATTGACGAATTATTGCAGTTTTTATCAGATAACGGATTTGATATTGATGATGGAGTTTGGAATAAACACGAAATGTCTTTAAGAGAAGTATTTGATGAGTATAAAGAATACTATTCCAGATGTAGAAATTGGACAGACAGTATGGGTTATTAGCAGAGATTACCACGATATATATTCAATTAAAGAATGTCATGTACATAAGAAACAGATTAGAGCAAGATATACATTTTCTGTGAGAGGTAGACATTATTATTGTGGAACTTTTACGAAAAACAGTATCGGCAAAACTGTATTCTTTTCAAAAGAAGCTGCTATTGAGTCACTAAATGGCAAAGAATATAAGTTGGAAGAGTGGACTTGAAACTCGCATTTCACAAGGAGGCAAAATATTGAGGATTGGTGACAAAGAAAATGTTAATGAAATCACACTCAGACATAAGGGCAGAGATATTAAATTTGAATGTTTTATCAAACCATTTCCTTACGCAGAAAGATTGGATTTAAAAGAAAAAGATCCAGTTGAGATTCTTTTTGATGATTTGACAGAAGTAGATGCATTAATTGATATGTTAAAAAGATTCAAACAGGAGTCACAGGAATATATAGGCGTTTGGAAGAGGAGTGGAAATTAAATGGATATTTATAATACAAAACGAAGAAAAATTAAATGTGTTAGAAACGATGATGACGTATGGGGTGGTGGCGGTGAAAATCATCACTTATTGGAAGTTGGTAAAGAATATACATTGGAAGATATTGTAGTTCATTCTTGGCACACAATTGTATATATAAAAGAGTTTCCAGATGTGGAATTCAATAGTGTTGCATTTGAAGAAATTGAATAGGAGGGAAATCATGTATCAGAATTGTTGTAAAAAGTGTGGAAGTGTTGCACTTCATACAGAAGTAAAAGGTAATAATACAGGATTGTATTGTGATGATTGTGGTGCTTGGGTGAAATGGCTTGGCAAGGATGAACTGAGAGCATTTGAATATTCTCAGAAATCAAAGTTACCAAAGACAAGTTGTAACATTCCAATGCCAAAAGTGGCTGTTGTTGGTGCTCCTGGTATTATTGCAAAAATCAAATTATGTGGTGGTGCTTTTACAATTAATGTAGACGAAACAATGCAGTGGAAGAAACCAACTGATGAACAGATTAAGAATTTGCATGATATGTTATGTATTGATGTGGAAATGTTAGGAGAATAACCATATGGAAGATTCAGTGAGATTTATGCTGTTTTACGCCTCAATACTATTATCTTGTAAGGATGAAGAATTAGCTGATTTTATTGATAATACAGCAAGTGTTAATTATGTTGGTGGAATTCCAATTGATTTACATGAATGTTCTATTGAAGAATTAAGTGGTATTAGAGAAGGATTTGTGAGGCAAGTTCTGAGTCAAGCAAAAGATGAACTGGATAAATTGGCAACAGTGCAGCCATTAAGATACAAACCTGTATATGATGGACAAATTGATATGTGGGATGAATTTTATAGGATAAATGGAATGGTAAGGATGGAAGATGCTATTGTTAGATTGGTTAAAGAAGGAGAATAATCATATGGGACAATTAATTGATAAAGCAGTATTACGAAAAGAATTGTCCAAGCTACCATCTGAAATGGGCTTTGTAAGAAAGTCAGATGTGATGCAAATTCTTGGTAGTCAAAAATGTGTATCAGATTACATTCAATGGAAGAATTGGTTAGATAAATGGAAAATCAAGTACGAAGAGAAAACATGGAATCCTAATGTAAAAGAATTAATTATTGGTGGTACTTATTGTCAAGCAGCTATTGTATTTGATTTGAATGATAATTTTATAGAAATGACAGCATATGAATAATAAAAATTTGACAAGAATCCTGTCTTTCATTGCTTTATAACAGAGAATAATTAAAGGAGGAAACTGATTGAAAAGTAGTATTTTTATTCCCAAAACGATTAATGTTGGTTATCAGAATCGTTCAGGGACGTATACAGGAAAACTTGCTTATGTAATCTACTATGATGAAAAAGGTAAGTTGCGAAAAGAGACTTCATGGAATAGTTGGCGAGATAAGAATATTCCAAATAATGAATATGATAATGTACCAACTGAAGGATTTGTGCTTAATAAAAAAGCAGGTGATTATTCTACAGGTTGGGATCACAGACATGCTTATTGTAGAGTATACGATCCACGAGGATTTGAATTTGAGATTACCATTGAGAATTTATTATACATTCTTGAGAACACAAATTGTATCAAGGGTAAGGGGCTTGAAGGAGAATTTGTATATGGATGGGACGGCAAAGATTTAGTTCTTATGCCAGTTGAGTCACCTGATTATAAACAGATTGCAGCTTATAATAAGATTGTACATAATAATGAATCTATTAAGACAAAAGATTTGATTATTGGTGCAACATATCTTACAAAAGAAAATATTGAATGTATTTATATGGGACGTTTTGAAACATATGGATATGGTTATGAATTTATGCAGGATGGTAAAATTGTAAGAATAAAATCTTATAAAGATATTCCAACCGAACCAACTCGTTTTGGATATACAAAAATTTCTTATAAAGGAATTAACAACCTTCCATATAGTAAAATGCATTGGTTCGCAAGATTAAGCGATGCAAAGTATGAATTTGAGCAATTCAAAAGTGTTCCTAAAAACAAACTTATTAGTTGTCTCGATGATAAGTGCACATCTAAATATTCTGAAATTTATGATTCAATGGAATCATCTTATCAATTCTCCCCTATAGACGATAGCAAGGATAAAATTGTAAATATCTCATTTGAAGATTTTTATGAAAAAGCAATTAATACATATGTCGATGATGATATAACAAAAAAATATGTCGATGTTCGTTTTATGGTTAACAACAATGGAGAATATATTAAATATGAAATGACAACGCCACATAGGTCAGAAGATAACGGCAAATATACTGTTTATAAATATAGTACCAAGAATATCTATCATGGAGATAAGGAAGCAATTGATATTTTCCCGACAGAAGAAAGAGAAGTGGAAGTACGTTATGGTCAAAAAGAAATTCAGACGCATATGATCCCAGTTTCTATTGAAACAGTTTTTGAAAAGTTAAAACCAGTATGTAAGCAGAAATATTTAGCAAATGGTAGAGAATATGAAAAGGAGTACGAGTTTAATGAGTAAAAATGATGACAGAATTTTAGAATTAAAGAAACAGATTGAAACAAAGAAGAAATCAATTTCTGAGAAGAAGGTTAGGTTTATTCCTGAAACAAATTGTGTTCTTAATATGGATGGTATGACAATTAATCTTAATGTATGTTCAGATGATGCGTTGTTGTTACTTTTGATTAGATTGAATTCATATTTGATGTCTGCCAAGGATCTCAATATGGCTGATTTTGAAATTTCAGGATACAGTGTGACAGCATGGATTAAAGATATTAAGAGTAAGTTAGAGGTATCTGGTCTGAAGAAAGAAGAGTCTGATTTGAAGAAAATGGAGAGTAAGTTGGACAAATTACTTTCTGATGATAAGAAAACAGAACTGGAAATTGATGAGATTGCAAATTTATTGAAGTAATGAATCCGACATTTCATGCAGTTTATAATATATAAGAGGCACTTCATAAGTGCCTCTTATATATAAATATTATTCAATTGGTGAAGTATGTAATTCGTGGTAATTATATGCACCTTCTGGATATTCCCATACAGAACCAGAAACACTAAATAATTTGTGACATTCTGGACACTCAAACTCGTCACATTCAATGGAATGTTCAGTTTCAGTTCCCATTCCACGATCTTCATCAACCACATCAGAACTTATAATATATTCAGACCAGTTATGTGTGACAGATTTCCCACAATGAGGACATTTTACAGAATGAGTAAACATTCTACATCAACTCCTTTTTAAAATATTTTGTGAGAATATATTATATTAAATTTAGTAGCATAAGTCAATAAAGGTAAAAAGAAATTTTGGTTTCTTGGCTTGTCACGAAAACTATACAATATTCAGGACAAACAAGAGAATATAACAATGTAATTACAATTAAAGAAAGGAAAAACGTTCACATGTGAGTAAAGCTGCGCAGCTACTATTGGTGAACAAATTTGAGTAGTACAAATAGAAGTAATGCAAGAGATGAACATATTGCAGATTATTATGTCACTCCTATTAGTGATATTGAATTATTTTTAAAATCATTTCAAAAAGTTGTTCCGTTAAACTGGAACAATTCTATTATCGTTGATCCAACTTCAGGTGGTAATCCCAAAACAGACAAAGATGCATATCACCCTATGAGCTATCCAACAGCCATTAAGAATATTTATGGGGATTGTGAAATACATACATATGATTTACGAGAAGATAGTTTTGCTGAAAATAAGTGTGATTATTTAAAGGAAAAGTTACCTTACAAACCTAATATCATTATTACAAATCCACCGTTTGCTATTGCAACGGATATTATAGAAAAAGCGTTACAGGATGTAGACGATGATGGATATGTGATTATGTTACTTCGACTTAATTTCTTTGGTAGTCAATCAAGAGAATGGTTCTTTGAAAAATATATGCCTGAATGGGCTTTTGTACATCATATCAGAATTGGTTTTACAGATAAGAAAGATAAAGATGGATATACGATTTTTGATAAAGATGGAGTACCTAAACGTGGTAGTACAGATTCTATTGAATATATGCACGCTGTTTGGCACAAGAGTAATCTAAAGCCCAATTATACAAAGCTTGTATTGATTTAGGAGGGCGAATATACAGTAAATTAAAATTTCAATCTCTGAAATGCTCTAAAATCAAGGCTTCCAGAGGTTGAAAATCACAGTAAAACCACGTTTCTTATGGTTGTGAAAATAGGTGAGAAAAATATATTGGGGTTTAAATATTGAAGAATGGGAGTTTAAAAATAATTATGAAGACATCTATTTTCTGCTTCATTGTTTATACAATGCAAAAACTGAGTTATATGACAGAACTCTTACTGATATGAGAAGTAGGTATGATCCGACTGAAGCATTTATAGAGGGCTGGAATAGAAGTAGATCGAATTGGTATTCCAAGAAATTATACGATAAATGTGTGAAATGCATTGAGTTAAAAACAAGAGGTCATTTTGTACACAGACATTGGAAAGAATGCGTTTGGAAGTACGAAGGTCTTTCAGCACAAGGATGGATAAATTTATATCAGCAGTTGATCAAAGAAAATAAATACGACAGTTGGATATTGGAATATATAGAAATTGGAGAATAACAATATGAACAAGAGACAGAGAAAGAAATTATTTAAACAGACACTTATTAAGGTTAGAAAACTGCATCCACAGAAGGGTGATGTGATTTGTTTTCAGCCAGATTTAAATTGGATTGATGTCGAGACTATGTGTCAGTTTATGAATTTATACGCTGACAATAAAGTTTTTGGTGAAGCAATATTGACTTTTGTACCTGCTGATATTAAGCAGCTTAGACATAAAAAGGATGCTCAGATATATGTTGATAAATTACAAAGCATTGTAGATCAGATGGGAGAATAAATGATTAGTCAAGTTGAGTCAGAAAGTATAGATGTTGGTGAAAAGAAATATTATCTTGTAACTCCTGAAGGTCTAATATTTCATGAAATTCCATTTGAAGAAATACACAACTTAACAAGAGAAGTATGGGTATCAACCTGCCCTTGTTGTAGTGGAATTCAAGGATATTATTATTCAAAAAATGAAGCCAAACGAAATAGCAAATTTTGTATTCAATGTAGGTGTACTCATTTGTTTTTAGTAAAGAAATACAAAGGATATTATAAACAGAATGTGAATTTTAGATTATTAACAAAGGGTTATAAGGAATATAAAGGAGTTAAATATCTTTATATGAATATTCATGGTTAGAGGAAAGAAGCATTTTCTTTGGAGTTTTGGAAAAATAAGAGAGAATACATAGGTGACGACATTAAATTATAAGGAGATATGTTTTATGCGAAGAAAAGATAAAAAATTTAAAATCCAATACAAAGTCGATGATAAGGTATTGTCTTTGAGGTTTGAGACAATACGGGATTTTTTAGAAACCGATTTCCCTAAGAATAATAATCCAATGTCACCTACAAACGATACGGAATTATTATCCGTAACTTGGCACAAGCAACCGCTATTTGAAAAATGTTTTAAATTAGGTGAAGTAAAAACGCTTTTAAAAGATTTTAATCCTACAAAATTACTTAGGAAAGAAATCTATTCAATAGAAGAAGTCAGAGATAAAGTAAAGGATGTTTTATTTGAGAAAGATAAAAAACTTGCAAAAGTTGATTTTGATGGAGATTTGATTAAGGGCAATAGCCAAAGATACCAAACATTTTTTACTAAAGGTTGTAAATGCGTAGTTTGTGGAATTGAAGGAAAATATTTTGCAAAAGAAAGACATTTACAGGATAAAAGTTATCATCTAAATTTGTATGCAGTTGATGATAATGGTGATGAAATTTTAATGACAAAAGATCATATTATGCCACGCTCAAAAGGTGGTATTGATGATATTAGTAACTATCAAACAATGTGTAAGCTTTGTAATGAAGTAAAAGGTAACAAATTAGAAGATTAAAGAAGAAAGGAAAAATAGAAAAGTTCCTATAGGATAAAGTGCGCACTACTTACTAAGGTAAGAGGAACTTATGTATTGTGCTTATATCACAACATTAAAAGGATTAAGAAAACATAGTAACGCTGATAGGTTACAGTGTGTAGAGGTATTTGGACAGAATGTAATTGTAGATTTGAATTATCAGGAAGGACAGAAAGTAGTATTCTTCCCATCTGACGGTCAGTTATCACTTGAGTATGCAGCAGATAATAACCTTGTCAGAAAGAAAGATGAGAATGGAAACAACATTGGTGGTTATATGGATGCTGAGAAGAGAAATGTAACCGCTATTAGACTTAGAGGTGAGAAGTCAGAAGGACTTGTATTACCTGTTGAAACACTTTCTAAGTATACAGATATTTCAAAATTAAAAGATGGCGATCAGATTACAGTTCTTGGTGGTCATGAGATTTGTCAGAAATATATTCCAAGAGGAAAGAATCGTTCAAGAGGTAATGGAAATAATTCAAATAAGAGAAATAAGTTTCGGAAAGAAACAGTATTATATCCATTTTTTGAGGAGCATAAAGATACAGCACAGCTTGCATATAATATGTCAGCATTTAAGCCAGGAGATACAATTTATATTACTCGTAAGCTCCACGGAACATCGGCTCGTACTATGAAGACTGTTAAGGTTACAAAGAAGAATAGTAAGCTGAGAAAGTTTTTACATATAAAGCCAAAGGTTATAAGAGAAGTTTCTGTTGTATCTGGTAGCAGAAGAGTTGTGTTAAAGGATATGACAAAGAATGATGGATATTATGCTGATAATGGATTTAGAAAGAAGTACCACGATTTATTAAAAGATAAGCTTCCTGAAGGGGCTGAAATTTTCTATGAAATTGTTGGTTATGTAAATGAAACAACACCTATTATGGGTTCTGTGTCTAATAAAGGTGTTAAAGAAAAGAAATTTACAAAGAAGTTTGGCGACACTACAACATTCTCATATGGTTGTGAACCAGGTGAAAATGAGATGTATGTATATCGAATGACAATGACAACAGCAGATGGAACAGTTGTTGAAGTACCTTGGGAGACTGTAGAAGTATGGTGTGACAAGTTAGGTGTTAAGCATGTACCTGATTTAGAGAAGTTTATCTATACTACACCAGAAGATTTGAAAGAAAGAGTAAATAAATATCTTGATGGTATGCCAGCAGATGAAATCGGCAAGACACATGTTGCCGAAGGTATAGTTGTTCGTATTGATAACAGAGCAACATTCACGGCTTATAAGGATAAGGTGTTTGAATTTAAGGTAATTGAGGGAATCGCCAAAGATACATCTGATGTACCTGATATGGAAGAAGCTGAAGAATTATTTGAGGAGACATTAAATGAATAAACCTACATTATGGGTTATGTGTGGTTTGAGTGGTAGTGGCAAATCAACCATTGCCACTCAGATTGCTAATGAAAATCCAAATACAATAATCGTATCATCAGATGCAATTCGTGAAGAATTAACTGGTAATTACGAAGACCAAGAACATAATGAAGAAGTGTTTAAAATTTTTCACAATAGAATCCGTAAGAATTTGGAGAATAAAAAGAATGTAATTGCAGATGCAACTAATCTGACTATGAAATCTCGTAGAGCAATTATGATGAAAGTAAATGGTTTAAATGTTAGAAAAGTGTGTGTGATTATTCCAAAGCCATTTGAACAGTGTAAGATTGATAATAAAAATCGTGAGCATCCTGTTCCTAATGAAGTATTGGATAAACAGATTAGAAGATTTCAGATCCCATTTTACGAAGAAAAATTTGATGAGATTCAGATAAATGTATTTCATAAAGAGAATCGTTTAACTCTTGGAGAAATGTTTTCTATGATGGAAGGGTTTGATCAGAAAAACCCTCATCATACTATGGATTTATATAATCACTCATTTCATACATATGAGTTATTTAGTAGTAAATGCTATCCAGCAAAATATAATATAGCTGCATTATTACACGATTTTGGAAAAATGTATTGTCAAACATTTGATGAGAATGGCATAGCTCATTACTATGAACATCATGCAATCGGTTCTTATTTAATTTTAGAGAACCTATCAGGTATATTTTACGAAAATATTGGTGACATATGTTTTCTTATCAACTATCATATGATGCCTTTTAGTTGGGATACTGATAAAGCAAAGCAGCGTTGGAAAGAAAGATTTGGAGAATATAAATATAAGATGCTTTTAGATTTTAACGAATGTGATAGAGCGAGGTAAGTGTATGTGTAATCGTTGTGATTATGACTCACCAGACAATCAGATATATGTAGATCCATTAACAAATGAATATTATTTGAATATTGAAACATCTGAATGGGATGAGTATGATGACGGATTTGTTCATCAGAAAGAGTATATTGCGTATTGTCCTTGGTGTGGTAGGAAGTTAGGAGGATAAAGATATGAAGATAGAATTAATTAGATTAAAATTTAATAATACTCATTCGTACAAGTACAAGTTATTTACACATTGCTGCAATAAAATTCAGAATGATAAAGCTATTATATTTACAGGTGAAGATTTAATTCATAGCGATGATTGTTTGGATGACGAAAGATATGTTCCACAGTTTTGTACTTCGCATACAGAAGTTATTACTTCATATGAAGACGAGTGGGAGCAGACAAACAATTATCCAATCCAGTTTTGTCCTCATTGTGGAAAAAAGATTGATATTGCAGTTGTAGATGAGATTGATGTATCTGATAAGTACAAAGAATTATCTAAGCAACGTGATGAATTATGGAGGAAATGTCAGAGAACAGATAGCAAGAAGAAAGAATCTGAATTAAGAGAGCAAGTTAGAAAGCTGGATGACCAGATAAACGATTTCTATGAATTGTGTGAGTGGAAAGGAGAATATTAAAATAGCAAATAGATTATTATTTGAGAGTGAAGTGATTAAAACAGTAGATAAACATACAAACGATGAGAATCAGTTAGATAATGACATTAGCTGTATTCTTGAAGAAGCAAAGACAGCCACAGTAGAACTTCCACCTATTTTATTAGAGAACAAAGTAGAGAATAAACCAGTAAAAAAAACAGAAACGAGTTCAGTTATTCGAAAATGAAGATGTTGTATTAGAGCAACGTGGCAACAGATATTATTTGTCTTTGTATGATAAGGAAGGAAAATTTCAAAGAGAAGTTACTATTGATGTTAAGGATGATTACAAGGTTGGACTTGGGAATTGCAAGTAAATTCAGGTTTCATTTGGTTACAAAGAGAGAATATAAAAACAAGGAGGTAAACAAAATTGAAAAGACAGATTCGTAGAGGTGTTTTCGAGACAAATTCATCAAGTCAGCATTCACTTTGTATCATGAAAAACGATGAACATTATACGCCAGACGAGATTGCTAAGGATTTTTATTTGTGGGATGACAAAAAAACTGGTGAAAAAGATTGTGAATGGCATATTTGGGATCATGATATGGAGTTTGGCAGAAGTCCATTTAGAGCATTAGGTAATTTTCATGACAAGTGGTTATATGCTTGTGCTTCATTAGTACATGAGTATAATGATGAGAATTATAAGAAGCTTGAAACACTTGCATTAAAATATGTTCCTGGTCTTAAAAAGATTGTCATCCCTATGATTTCAGATTCAATCGCTGATAAAAATCATCCAAAGAATAAAGATAGTGAATATGCGAAAAAGTATGGTAAGACAGAGGATGAGCTTAATGAGTGGCTTGAACAGAAAGAAAAAGATTGGAAAATTGATACAATCGAATATTGGGAAGGCGATAATGGATATTTTCATTTTGATAAGCCGTATACAGGGTATGTTGATGAAGATATGCTTAGTGGATTCCTCAAAAAAGAGAATATATCATTAGAAGAATATCTGATAAATAAGAAGTATGTTGTTATTCAGGATGGTGACGAATATTGTTATTGGTCAGATATGAAGAAAGCAGGATTAGTAAATATGGATGCTATTGACCATGAGTATCCAAGAGCATATGGAACGGAGGATTAATTTATGAAGAGACAAATTAGACGAGGGGTGTTTGAATCCAATAGCAGTTCTGTACACAGCCTAACAATGTGTATGGAATCAGATTATGACAGATGGGAGAAAGATAATTTATATCTTTTTACTGGTTCAGGTTGGTGTTACCCAGATGACAATAAACCCGAAAAGAATCATTTCTATACTAGAGAAGAAGCAATCGCCTTTGAGAAAACTGATAAGTATGTTAGAGAAGATGTTGATTGGTCAAATGAAGAAGAAGTAAATGAAATTCTTCATGAAAACGAATTCTATGATTATGAATATTTCTGGAATGAATATTGCGAATATTATGAGACTTTTGAAGAAACAATAACCACACCAAATGGTGAACGAGTTGTGGCTTTTGGATATTACGGTCATGATTAAATAAAAATTAGGAGGATTTTAAGAATGGAATTATTAGGAAGATACATAAATGGAAACTTTAGAACCACAATTTTGAGCGATGGAACAAAGATCAGAGAAACAGAAGATGATGAGTTTATTCCAGATCATGTAGAAAATATGGATATAAAAATAACGAATTATTGTGATATGGGATGTCCATTTTGTCATGAGGGTAGTACAGCAAATGGTAAGTTTGGAGATATTCTGAATGAGAAATTCATTGATACTTTACATCCTTATCAAGAAGTTGCCATTGGAGGTGGTGATGCTACAAGTCATCCTGATTTAATTCCATTCTTAGAAAAACTCAAAGAGAAGAAAGTCATTGCAAATATGACTGTAAATCAGATTCATTTTGAGAAGAAACAGGATTTAATCAGAAAGCTTGTTGATGAAAAACTTATCTATGGTCTTGGCGTATCGCTTGTAAATCCAACAAAGAATTTTATTGAACTCATTAAGCAATATCCAAATGCAGTTATTCATGTAATCAATGGGGTATTAAAGCCATCGGATGTGGAAGCTTTAGAGAATAATAATCTAAAGATGCTGATTCTTGGTTATAAACATTTAAGACGTGGTGATGATTTTTATTCAGAAGATCATGAAAACATTGTTGTAAAGCAGAATTGGCTATATGAAAATCTTGCAGATATTATTGAGAAATTTAAGGTAGTTAGCTTTGATAATCTTGCCATTGACCAGTTGAATGTTAGAAGATTGATGTCTGATGATGAATGGAATGAGTTCTATATGGGCGATGATGGCAATTTCACTTATTTTATAGACATGGTAGAGCGTAAATTTGCAAGAAGTTCAACGGCAGCATTTGATAAGAGATATGACGTATTGGATTCAGTAGATGATATGTTCCAGAAAATCATATCTGAGTAACTTCACAGGAAAGCAACATATCATTGGATTATAGAAAAGAGGTATCAAATGGATGATTATAAAAAGCTAATTGATTCAACCGAATTACAGAAAACAGTATTGAATTTCATTGGGTCTGAAGAATTTAACAAGATGGTCAATTGTTCAATATTCAAGGATAATCAAGAGTGTAAATCTGCCATTATTTACGGAATGTCAATCGCATCAATATTGGTCTGTGATTGTACTCCATTTTATATTAAATTTAATGAAGAAACTGATGAAGACGATAACAGACCACAATGCTGTATAGATCACGATAAGTATTTTTCAACATGTGACACTTGTGAGTTTGGAGAATAACAAAAAATTATAAAGGAGAATATTAAACATGGAAACAATTTTAAGATTATTAGCAGAGAACCCAGAAAGTTTAGGAGAGGTAGTAAAGACATACATTACAAAGTATAAAGAGCCTGTATATGATGTCCTGAAGGAGCTCATGATTATTGCAAAGGATTATTCTGAGAATACTGAATATCCTGCAATTCAGGCGAGAACCAAGAAGAATATGTTTGATGCATATGTAAATGTTGGTTTTACAGAGGATCAGGCGTTAGCACTTATGATTAACGATAATATTCAGCTTATGAAGAACATTCAGAAATCAGTTAATAATACTTCTGTAAAGAAGAGCAAGTAGTGGTTTCGAAGCAAACCAATCTTTCTTTGGAAAATTTTTAATCGTATCTAAGCCATTCGGCTATGGGAATCCCAACAAATAAGAGAATATTACAGTGTAACTAATAAAAATATTACATATAAAGGAGATTTTAAATGAAGAACACAAATTGGAAAGTGCCAGTAATTATTGGCGTAGGAGTATTAGCGGTTATTTTGATGATTGTATTTGGTGTACAGAGTTCGCAGAATAAAGCTATTGCACTTGAGGAGCAGGTAAATACAGCATCATCAGATATTAAAGTACAGGAAAAGCGAAGAGTTGACCTTGTGTATAACCTTGCTGATTGCGTAAAACAGTATGACAAACATGAAGCTGATACATTGACAGCAGTTGCGGATGGTCGTGGATCAACAGGAGATATTGAGAATGTAACAACAGCTATTACGGCAGTTGCAGAAGCATATCCTGAGCTGAAGTCCAATGAGAATTATAAGACTCTTATGAATGAATTATCTATGACAGAGAATATGATTGCAGAGTATCGCAGCAATTACAATAAACAGATTAAGGAATACAAACGATATGTGAGAAAGTTCCCTACAAGACAGTTTCTTGGATTGCTTGGATACGAAGTGCAGGAATATGAGTATCTGGATTACAATGCGCCAGTTGATGCTCCACAGGATTTGTTTAAAGAGGATTAGTATATGAGATATGGTTTTGATTTTGGCGATTTTGAAATAACAAAACGTGAAATCTTGGCTAGTATTTCTATCATTGCAGTTATGATTCTGTTTGGTATTCTGATTTCTTCTAAGATTTCAGAACACCAAATGGATAAAAATGAAATTTATAACAAAGCTGTTAAGATAGAAAGTCAAGAAATGTTCCAATATGGAATGGATACAAATGTTGGTAATGCATTTGTATATGGTGATTTGAAAGCAGTAGATGCAGTTACATATCCTGAAATTAGTGGAGAATATATGTATGTAGAAAAAGTCAAAGAGCGATACACAATGCATACAAGACAAGTAGCTCATACAAGAACTGTTAATGGCAAATCACAAACTTATTATACAACAGAAACATATTGGACTTGGGATAGAGTCGGAAGTGAAAATATTAAGTGTAAAGAAGTATCATTTTGTGGAGTAAATTTCACAAGTAATAAAATTAATTTACCTGGTACTGATTATATTGACACAATTAAAGAGTCGAGTCATGTAAGATATAAATATTATGGTGTTGGTACTGAATATAAAGGAACAATTTTTACAGATTTGAGAGATAAAACCATTTCTGATAACACATCATTTTATAATAATTCGACTATTGACGAGACGATAGAAAGATTAGAATCTGATTTTCCAATTATTATTTTCTGGTTCTTTTGGGTTATTTTAATCGGTGGAATGGTATTTGGGTTCTACTATTTGGATAACAGGTGGTTAGATTAAGGATAAGAAAGGAGAACAAATGAGTAGCAGTGGCATTTATGGAATAAGAAAAGATTATACAGGAGAAGAGATATTTGAATATAAAAACTCATGGTGGTTTTCTCCTATAATTTGGAGTGTCTTACCAGATAAATATATTCATGATTACATTCAAACACCATTTGGTTTTAAAAAGGGAATTATTGGAATGGATGGGAACGATGTATGGACAAGAACTAACAAATCCATTAATGAGTGCGATAACACACCTGATAGGGTTTGTTGGGAGATGTCGAATCAACAGATTTTTCATACATCTGACAAACAAATTATTTCAGATTCTATTATGCAATTCTTAAAACAAAATGATACTTATGATGTATCAGAAGAAGATAATGTTCCCGTTTTAAAAAGAGAACATATCATTGAGAGATTTACAGAAATAGCAAATGATATTTTATCAATTGATGAAAATGAATTTCCATATTTTGTATTTAAAAATACAACAGTGGATGATGGTGTTGAGAGATGGTTTGAAAAATATGACGAGGAATCTGATGAATATGTTTCGTGTGCAATGTCAGAAAATACAGATGATTTTTATGCAGAATTTGTATTTTTCAAAGATGGAAAAATTAACAAATTTGTAAGTAACAAAGATTATCAGTTTGAATCATAGAAAGAAATTTTTCTTTCTTGGGAGGTGATTAATATATTTCGTATAGAGAAAACTGAAGTTGTAAATGGATGTGATTGTTGGGGAAGACCAGAATATGATGATGTATATGAAGTTTATTGTAATGATGAATTTGTATGTCGTATGTCAAGTGATCCAACAATATTAGTTGATAAGATAAATGATGTTTTAAATAGTTATAGGAGAATAATTATATAGGACAGCTAATTAATAAAACAGTATTATGAAAAATCGGAGGAAAAAGAATGAAAAGAGGAGATATTATTGAATTAATTGAGGATACAACATTTTATAAAAAAGGTAAGAAGGCTTATTTTATTGGTAGATCAAATTTTAATCCTAATAAAATTGAAATTGTTTGGGTTGGTGAAGAACAGGCTTATAAAGATGGCGATATAGACGAATTTCCAGCTAGATTGTTTAAGCAGGTTGAACATGGCGATAGGTGATGGAAGAAGAACATATTCAGATAGTACATTAAAGTCTATGACAAAAGATGAGCTGATTGATATTATTCGCTGCTTAGAAAGTAATCTTAGAAATGCACATGAGACAAATGATATTCAGTATGAGAATTGTAAGAGGTTGCTAAGTGAAAATGGGATAATTCAAGGTGGATATAAGAAGAAAATTGATGAACAGACAGAGGCTTGGATTAAAGCAGGATTGACATTATCAGAAGCAGACAAAGAAGAATTGATGAGAATGTCGCAGTTAAGAGAATAAGTAATTGTAAACAATAATTTTATATCATAGGAGGAAATAAATATGATGAACAATTTTTTAAATGGCATGTTTGGTAAGGTAGGAAGTGGAATGTGTAGACTTTCTATGAATGGTGGAATTGCAGTTAAGACAAATGGTGGTTATAAGACATATAACATCAAGACTGGCAAGCTCACAAACTGTAGTAACTTTGTATTTGATATTGGAGAGGAATTCTTCTTTATTATTCCAACTAATAAGGTAGAGAAGGGTGACATCATTCTTGTAAATGGTAAGCCAAGATGTGTTATTGAAGCCGATAAGACAAAGATTACAGTAATCAATTATGAGGACTCAACAATTGAAACCGTGCTTCCTGAAAGACATGTATTTATG